>OGUL01001502.1_pt1 | contig 19495 bp, 17 predicted proteins | sample 1553651 | NCBI WGS metagenome assembly OGUL01 (sample SAMEA2580048, study PRJEB22360) | human gut metagenome | biome: human gut; feature: human-associated habitat; material: faeces | place: Denmark | collected 2008/2010
TCTGTGAACTTTGTTCACAAAAAACACCTCGCGGAACGTTACCAGTGAACAGTAACGACAAAACTGCAAACAATTACAATATACAGTATCTGATAATCTTATTTGTAAAGTCCGTTTGGATATACGCCAGCCTCGGTAAGCTCTTTAAAGGCTTTGATCACAACCTCTTTATCTTCTTGATAAGTTACACCAAACCAGGTATCCTTTGTCTCAAGCACATCTACCTGGGCAGTTCCCTTCTGGATCAATGCATCAATCATAACCGGAAGAAGATACTCTGCCTTGATATCACCAGCTTTTACATTCTGAAGAAACTCTACAAATCCATCGTATAAAGTATCCATAAACGCAGGAGTCAGTCCCCACATGTTCATGGAAACAAGCTCGTTTAAGTCAAGCTTCTCTGCCGGCTGGCCATCTTCGCGGCTCTCAGCGCCATCTGCTGTTTTAAAAATATTGTGTGTCTCGGTAACACCTGTAAGCTTTCCGTCTGTAATGTGGCAAAGTCCTCTTGTAACACTTCCATTATCACTTAAGGTGTTTCCAAGACGGAAGCCTGCCATGCAAATATGCAGAACATCATCTGCTGGCTGCTCCTGAACCAGATAATCATGTACTTTTACGTATGCTTCCTTTCCATAATAGTCATCTGCATTGATAACTGCAAATGGCTCTGTAAGGAACTCTCTTGCACAGATAACAGCATGACCAGTTCCCCATGGTTTGGTTCTGTCTGCCGGTTTCACAAAACCTTCCGGAAGCTTCTCCATTTCCTGATATGCATACGCAACTTCTGCGATCTTCTCTACTCTTGCACCGATGGTGCTTTTAAATTCTTCTTCCAGATCCTTACGGATAATGAATACAATTTTATTGAAGCCAGCCTCCAGTGCGTCTCTGATGGAATAATCCATAATGATCTCACCATTTGGGCCAACTGGTGCAAGCTGCTTGATTCCATTTCCAAATCTGCTTCCAACTCCGGCTGCCATAATTACAAGAGCTGTTTTTTTCATAGGTATATCCTCCCAATTTTCACATGATTGTTATTTCGCTGCTGCCCATAGCCTGGCCAGCAACTTTTACACAAAAGCAGTAACTTTAAGCTTACTGCTCCTGCAGATTGCTCAATTTCGCCGCCTGGTCTGCTGCGATCAGACTGTCAATGATTTCATCCAGATCTCCATTCAGAATGTTATCCAGTCTGTGAAGTGTAAGCTTGATACGATGATCTGTCACACGTCCCTGTGGGAAATTATAGGTTCTGATTTTCTCAGAACGGTCGCCTGTACCAATCTGGCTTCTTCTTGCTTCTGCCTCTGCATCATGCTGCTTGGCCAGCTCCATCTCATACAGACGGGAACGAAGAACCTTCAATGCCTTATCCTTATTCTTCAGCTGGGACTTCTCATCCTGACAGGAAATTACGATTCCTGTAGGAATATGGGTCAGTCGTACTGCGGAGTCTGTAGTATTGACGCACTGTCCACCATTTCCGGAAGCGCGGAATACGTCGAATTTACAATCATTCATATCCAGATGGAAATCAATCTCCTCAGCTTCCGGCATAATTGCAACCGTACAGGTGGATGTATGGATTCTTCCGCCGGATTCCGTCTCTGGAACCCTCTGTACCCGGTGTACGCCACTCTCATACTTCAGTCTGGAATAAGCTCCGGCACCGTTTATCATAAAGGTAACCTCTTTGAATCCGCCGATTCCATTCTCGTTTAAGCTCATCATCTCTGTTTTCCAGCGCCTGGATTCTGCATATTTTACATACATTCTGTAAATCTCAGCTGCAAAAAGAGCAGCCTCATCTCCACCGGCACCAGCACGGATTTCCACGATAACGTTCTTATTATCGTTAGGGTCCTTAGGCAGAAGAAGAATTTTCAGTTCATGCTCCAGCTCTTCCACGCGCTTCTTGGCATCGGAAAGCTCTTCCTTGAGCATTTCTCTCATATCCTCATCTTTCTCCTCTTCCAGCATGGAAAGGCTGTCCTGAATTGTTTCTTTATTTTTCTTATATTCCTTATAGGTATCCACAATTGGCTGCAGGTCGCTCTGTTCCTTCATAAGCTTCTGGAAACGATCTGGATTAGATGTTACATCTGGTTCCCCCAGCTCATTCAGAACTTCCTCGAAACGTATGAGCAAATCGTCCAACTTGTCAAACATGGTTTTCCTCCTGTTATGTTCTTCTCTTTACTTATATAAAACTATCGTCTGCCCAACACAACTCTGTCAAGTCCCGTCAGGTCTTTAACAATCTGTACATCAAAAAAGCCATTTTCCCGCATCAGACTCTTCACAGCTTCGCCCTGATCATATCCGATTTCAAACAGCATCCAGCCATTTTCCTTCAGGAAAACCCTTCCCTCCGATACGATTTTTCTGTAAAAATACAGACCATCTTCATGGCCATCCAGTGCAAGTCTTGGATCGTGATCCCGCACTTCTTCCATAAGATTTTCAATCTCTGCACTTCTGATATAGGGGGGATTCGAAATAAGGATATCATACTGAGGCATATCTTTGCCAGTGTTTTGTTGAAAAAAAGCTGACGAAAACAAGTTGCTTTCCACGAAAACAGCTCTGTCTGACACTTCCAGGCTTACCGCATTCTTATCTGCCACCTGAAGAGCAAGTGGGGAAACATCCGCACCCACACCATATGCATCCCCGGTAAGTGCCAGAAGACTTAAAAGAATACACCCCGATCCGGTGCACATATCCAGAATCCTTGGTGTCTTTTTCCCTTTCATGACTTCCAGAGCCTTCTCCACCAATGTCTCCGTATCCTGCCTCGGAACCAGTACGTTTTGATTTACATAAAATTCAAATCCCATAAAATATGCCTGGTGGGTAATATGCTGCAATGGAACATGAGCTGCTCTTTTCCGGATCAGTTCCCGGTATCTGTCTGCTTTTTCCTCATCCATCCCGTCAGCTGAATGAGCGAAATAAAAGGCTCTGTTCATCCCGGTCACATACTCCAGAAGAAGCCAGGCATCCAGCCTGGCTTCCTGGATCTTATGCTGCTCCAGAACCTTGGTTCCTTCTTTTAATAGTGTTTCCAGAGAAGTCATTGTGCAGCTCCCGTTTCCGGTACATTCCCGGTACGTTCTTCACTGTCCCCGCTTTCAGATTGCGCGGAAGCAGCGGAAAGATCACCGTTTTCTTTGTTCTCATATGGAATATCCAGATTAAATTCTGTCTTTAAATATGCTCTCCAGTCAAACACAGCCTCCACAGCCTTGATGGCAACCTCTGCCATATCAGCTGTAGGTTCCTTTGTGGTAAATTTCTGCATTGCCATACCAGGTTTGCTCATCATCAAGGCAAATTTACTGTCTGTCCTGCCTGCCCACTGGATAATTTCAAATGAAATTCCAGATACTACAGGTACCATGAGCAGACGGCCGAAAAGACGGAACCAGTAAGACGGTACCAGTACAAAAATAAAATGCAGGAAAATACTTACTATCATAACCAGGAACAGAAAGCTTGTTCCGCATCGTCTGTGGAATCTGGAGCTCTCAAGCACGTTCTCCACAGTAAGCGGCTTACCATTCTCCACACAGTTGATGCATTTGTGTTCAGCACCATGATACATAAAGGTTCTCTGAATATCCTTCATTCTGGAGATCAGAATCATGTATCCCATAAACAGCCCCAGCTTCACAAATGCTTCCACAATGGTAACCACCACTTCCGAAGCGCCTACCTTACGGCAAAGACTGGCCAGTGCATAAGGAAGCAGCATAAAGGCTGCAATGGAAATTACAATAGAAATGGCTACAGTTACATAGAGCAAGGCTTTAAATGCCTTGTCCTCTTTTTTCTTCTTGGCTTTCAGTTCTTCTGGAGAAAGAGCAGCATTCTTCCTGGTCTCTTCCTCATCCTCCTCATCACCTGCAATTTCAGCTGAATACATAAGGCATTTCGTTCCGGTTACCAGAGAATCAATAAAGCTTACCATTCCGCGGATGATCGGTTTCCGCCAGATCCTGGCTTTCCCGAAAATGCATTTATAATCTTCCACTTTTACTTCAATTTCTTTATCAGGACGTCGTACTGCAATGGAGTATTTATCCTTATGGCGCATCATAATGCCTTCCATTACAGCTTGTCCACCGATATTGGATGGTTTCATTTTATCCTCCAGTTACAAAGAAAGGTTGAGATTTCCCAACCTCAACCTTCTCATTCAGTAATATTCAAATTATTTATTCAGACCGTATTTCTCATTGAACTTATTGATACGTCCACGAGCCTGACTAGCTTTCTGCTGTCCTGTATAGAACGGATGACATTTGGAGCAGATTTCTACGTGGATGTCCTGCTTGGTAGATCCTGTTACAAAAGTATTACCGCAGTTGCAGGTTACAGTTGCCTGATAGTAATTCGGATGGATTCCTTCTCTCATGATTTTCACCTCTCTATATTTATTCTATTTTATTTGCGTTGAATCTGACGAATTCACACTTTACACAGCCTATTGATTATAGCATGGGGTTCTGAGAAATGCAAGTTATTTATAAAAATTTCTAAAACTAATCCCAGATAATATTCTGCACGGTGTTTTTTGTGAACATTACAATTTCTGTTTTTTTACCATTTGCACAAATTCAGCATTATTTGCAGTACGTGCAAACATGTTCAGGATCTGTTCCACTGCCTCATCAGACTTCATTCCGTTAAGAGCCTTTCGCATAATATATACAGCTTCCTGCTCGTCTTTGCTCAGAAGCAGATCTTCTCGTCTGGTACCGGATTTCTGAATGTCGATGGCCGGGAAAACCCGTTTCTCCTGAAGCTTGCGGTCAAGAACAAGCTCCATATTGCCGGTTCCCTTGAATTCTTCGTAAATAACGTCATCCATTTTACTTCCGGTGTCAACCAGTGCAGTGGCCAGAATGGTAAGGCTTCCTCCCTCACGCATATTACGTGCTGCACCAAAGAAGCGCTTCGGCATATGAAGTGCTCCCGGATCAAGACCTCCTGACAGAGTTCTTCCGCTTGGAGGAACAACCAGGTTATAGGCTCTTGCCAGTCTGGTAATGGAATCCAGAAGGATCACAACATCCTGCTTATGTTCTACAAGGCGGCGTGCACGCTCTACAACCATCTCGGATACACGCTTATGATGCTCCGGAAGCTCATCAAATGTGGAATAAATAACTTCCACGTTCGGTCCCTGTATTGCTTCCCTGATATCGGTAACTTCCTCAGGACGTTCATCAATAAGAAGAATGATCAGATGCATATCCTTGTTATTCTTAAGAATAGATTTCGCGACATCCTTAAGCAAAGTAGTCTTACCTGCCTTAGGCGGGGAAACAATCATACCACGTTGTCCCTTTCCGATAGGGCTGATCAGATCTACGATACGCATGGCAGTAGTTCCGCCGGGACGCTCCATGATCAGACGTTCATCTGGGAAGATTGGGGTCATGTTTTCAAAATTGTATCTCTTCTGTCCCTCACTTGGATGGAAACCATTGATAGACGTTACATATAAAAGGGCACTGAATTTCTCCCCCTGTGTTTTAATACGGATATTTCCCTGAATAATATCCCCTGTCTTCAAATTAAATCTGCGGATCTGTGACGGGGAAACATAGATATCATTCTCTCCTGGAAGATAATTCTCACTTCGAATAAATCCAAAACCATCCGGCATAACCTCCAGGATTCCATTGGCCTTTTCGCCACTGTCAAGCTGGACCGTTTCAGCCGGAACATTGTAAGCATTGCTTACCCCCTCTTCTGTACGGTTCTCACTGGCTGCGCCTGTACGGGGCTGTTCCGTTTCCTCAGGTCTTAATTCGGCTGGCGGAACCACTTCTACAGGTTTCGCTACAGGAGTGCGCTTCACAAAGTTCTCCGGTCTGTTTTCCCCATTATAACTGTTCTGGCGTCCTGCATTTTCATTTCTGCCATAATTATTGCTGCGGTACTCAGGATTACGCCGTATAATGGTACGGGATCTGGTTGGTGCTTCTCTTCTCTCCGGTGAAGAAACACTTCCCGTATTTTCTGTTTTTTCTGCTGCCACAGGCTCTGGTCTTGCAGGTATGGTATTCTCTTCTGCTGTTCCGGAAATAGTCTGCTCATTTTCTGCAGTCTGTTCTTTCCTGTCCTCTTCCAGCATACGTTCAATTAATTCAGGCTTTCTCATAGTAGAAATGCCCTTCAGTCCTCTGGCTTTTGCCAAGTCTTTCAGCGTAGCCAGGGATAATGATTCATACTTTTCTTTCATCAATCATCTACCTCTTCGACTAATACAATTCTAAAACACATTTCAATTTTGATTTAACGGGATACAAATGTCTGATTAGACAGAAGCTATATACTGAATTATAAAAACATCCTTCAAAAAACTTATTAAAGTTTATTTTAACACATTTCAGGCGCCGTGTCTACATCCATTCCAAATACATGTTACTGTTCACTTCTACCAGTGTTACTGTTCACCCCTTGACCAGTAACCTACCAGTAACTCAAATATATCTATCCCTGCCTGCAAGAAAGTGATAACCTTTGTTTTGTATTATACACACCTAAGGTTTTTCATTGCAAGAATTTTCTGTCGACACATATCCCGACTCTTCGACATATATAAGAGTCCTGTTCTCCCGGTGACCCAAAGATAAGTACCAGCTGTCACTTACCTTTTTATAAAATACCGTTTTCCCACGCCTGTGCTATTCACAATAAAACACCCGGAGATATTTCTCCGGGTGCCGGTCATCTTTAAAATTATTAATTCCAGAACGCTCCGTAAATCTTCTGGATCTTAGCGATCTGTGCGTCTGTAATCTGATTCAGTGCATTCTGAACAGCTGCATAAGTCTGTGGTCTGCTACTCTTCAGGGAAGCATTGTTCAGGATGTAATCCTTAACAGATTCTGCAAAATATTCGGAAGCATTCTGTGTTACATAGGCTTTATTAAAAGCTGTAACATTTGCCTTCTCAGCTGCAAAAATGCTCTGGAAGCTTGCTGTCTTATCTGCATTTCCTGCGATAAATGCGAGGAAATGACCCAGCTCATGATAAACAGAATCATCGATCTGCTTCATTGTAATAGATCTTGATCTTGCATCAAAATATCCGGAATAGTTGACGGATGGATCAACAACAAGCTTAAATCCCAGCTGCTGATATGCTGCAATTACACGATTGTCCATCTTGCCTGCAACACTTGCTACATTTGCTTCGTATTTACTCTGGTTCTGTGAAGAGCTTGCTGCTGCAGTTGCCTGGGAAACGGAAGTACCAGAAGAAGTAGTGCTTACAGCGGTCTCATTGGCAATTGATACCTGCTGTGTAGTTGTTGTCTGAACAGTTGTTGTGATCTTGGATGTAACAACTTTCTTTTTGGATTTCTTGGTGTATTTCGCTGTTGCTTTGGTAACAACGGTTGTCTTGGTATCTACTGTTGTATTACCGGCTTTATTTGTTTTATTGGTTACTTTTGTTTTGGTTTTCAGTTTCTTGGTGTAGCTCTTCTTGGAAGCCTTTTTTAATTTAACAGTCTTCCTGATTGTCTTGGTACTGGAGGTAGTCTTCACAGTAGTCTTCGGCTGGGAAGCCAGTGGAGTTTCATCTTCTATGATGGAAGTCTCCATGATCGGATCTGTATAACTGGGGAATTCAGGTGTTTCTCCTGCTCCTGAGAATAATGAAACGCCGCCGATCACTGCTGCCAATGCTATGGCAGCACAACTGGAAACAACTTTTTTATTTGCGAGCCACTCTGTTAATTTCTTTCCTTTCATAAATAACACACCTTTCTTGAACCATAATGTAACTGACTTGCCGCTATCTGGAAACTATCAGTCCCATCAGTTTGTGGAAATAAAAAAACCGTTTATCAGATTAAATAAACGGTCGCCACAAATAGAAGAACCACGTCTCCTGTCATATTACATTACCTAATCAATATCAATGCGGCAACCGGCTGTCATAGTCTTGAGACCTTAGACCCTTGGCTTTGCGTCCCTGTCTTTCAACAGGTTTGCCTTTTATTCACTTCTTATAATAAAGCAAACTGTTGCTTTTGTCAACGGAATTTCCTTGTTAAAACTTACAAAAATCCGTCTAAAAAGTACGAAAGCAAAAAATCTGTAAAAATATCTGAGAGGATCGTAACGCATGATAATCATTCCTGGTTTCATATCCGATTTCAAGTGTGTTTCCAAATTCTGCATTCCAGAACAGGCAATCCTCAACAAGGATATGTCTCACATCTGTGCAGCCTGACGGATCCTGGAATTCCACAGCCTTAATAGATATACAATCATCATTTGCCCTTATAAAGCAATTACGAAGCACTACATTCTCACATCCGACTATATCGACGCCATCTCCTGTGATCACTTTTCCCAGAACATTTACGTCTTCAATCAGAACATTTTTACATGCAACCGGAACAATATGCCAGGAACCACCATCCAGAAGTGTGATTCCGCGTATTTCAATGTTCTCACCCAATACAGGAACGATCAGCTGCTCTGCTCCATTTTCGTCCCATGCATGCCAGTTTCCTCCATACAGGATTCCATTTCCCAGAATACGGACTCTGTCTGCCATTCTGGAATAGATTCTTCCGCTTACAACTGCTCCGTACTCTATATAAACAGTTTCGTCAGAATTAAGCTGAAGGCATCCCACATTGTAGGCTTTTCCACTTTCAAATACATAAGTGGCATTCTCAGGCTTCGGTATGTATTTTCCAGGAAGAACATAAAGTGGTGACTCCAGTTTATCGTCCAGTTCAAGAGTAATTCTCTTTCCGGCAGGAAGGCTTATGCTGATTTTGTTCCCCTCTTCTTCGAACGGTATCTGTGCAGCTGCAGGACGGATAACAGCCTTCTGAAATGGTTCGTTTACTGTAACTTCTACCTCTGCCTTTTCATTTTCATCCAAGAAAGAAACAAAATCAAAAAATTCCGTATGATATACTCGCTGTTCCTTTCCGTTTATCTTAACCTGATACAGCTCTGATACCGGAATATCTTCCACTGATTTCAGTTCATACAGTGGTTTCTCGCTTATCTTTCGCGGTACAAATTCCTGTTTTTTCATCATTATGTTTCTCCTTTATTTTAATTTATTTTTAAAATTCATAATTATGTTTACAAACATTACTATACAATGTTTTTCTTTTTTAGTAAAGTGTTTTATTTAACAAGATACTTTGCTTTTTTTTATGCATTTTGTATAAGTCCCTCTGTTTTTTCAATTACTGTTTGACTTATTTGTTTGATATATATATACTATAGGTTACTAAACAACCTTATTTTGAAAGGAAACATTATGGAAAAACTTCCTGCATACAAGAAATGTTATAACAAATTAAAATCCGATATAGATAATAACGTTTATCCCATAGGTTCCTATCTTCCCACAGAAGATGAGCTTGGAAAAATGTTTTCGGTAAGCCGTACGACGGTCCGGCATGCTATTGACCTTCTGGTTAAAGACAAACGCATAAAGGTAAAGCAGGGTGCCGGCACACAGGTGATCAATCCCAAAGAACGGGAGCTTACCAACTTCTCAAAATTTCATAACGTAATAGACATAAACACTCTGTTTCCAGATAATGCCGCCCTGACCATCAGCGGAACCTGGATTGACCGTATTCCTGCAAACAGCCAGGTCGCCAGTGCGTTGGACCTTAATGAAGGAACAGAAGTCTTCCGCCTTCAAAGAGTGGTTTCCTCCAATGAACAGCCTGTGATAATCCAGACAAATTATATCCGCATTGATTTTTTCCCGGATTTAGATACCTACCGCGAACAGCTTGTAGATCTCTATTACTTTATTCAGAAGCACTACGGAATTAAATTTGAAACTGGCGAAGAACACATCAACATCAGCTCAGCTGATTTCCTTGATGCACAGATTCTCAACATTGAACCGGGATCTCCTATTTTTTTCAACACCAGAACAGCACACTGTTCCCTGGGTCCTATGGAATACCTGGAAGCCAGGATCCGTCCTGATCTGTGCCATTTCGTGGTTCGTATGAAGGAACCACCAGCATGGTACGATCTTCCCGAATTTCAAAAATCCCTGGAACGTGTTTGAAAATGAATGATCAACTTATAAAAAGGAGCGGCGCTATGTCTAAACGCATTTCGGCCCTTCTGCTTTGCTTATTTCTATTTTGCCTGCTAATAGTTTTCCAAGCTGCAGGCTGCGGTCAGAACAGCAGCTCCGGTTCCGGCGAAGAACCGCCTGTTTTTTCCCCGCTGAAGGTTCTGGTTCCGGAAGCCCCCGGGACAGACACCATAGGATATTCACCTCTGATACTGGATATTTCCAACATCAGTCAGGGATATCTGACTGCTGTCAGTGACAGCAATGGTACCACCAAAAACATCCAGCTTTCCGCGGATGACGGCGTTGTTTATTCTTATTTTGTAAGCTCCGGCGAAAGTGCTGTCATTCCGTTTACCAGTGGAAGCGGCACCTACCAGATATCCTGTTACGAGCAGGTAAATGGCAGCCAGTATGCCGCACTTTTTGCTCAGGCCCTGGAGGTTTCCCTGGAAAATGAATTTCTTCCGTTTTTGTATCCGAACCAGTATGTAAATTTCACCCCGGACTCAGAAGCCTGCAAGCTGGCTCTTTCTCTTCTGGCAGAGGATGCCACAGAACAGGAAAGCATTGACACCGTTTTCCAGTATGTAACCCAGCACGTCACCTACGACGAGGACAAAGCAGCTACCGTTGAGACCGGCTATCTTCCTGATATAGACGAAACCCTCTCTACCGGAAAGGGAATCTGTTTTGATTATGCAGCCCTGATGACGGCAATGCTACGAAGCCGGGATATTCCCTGTAAGCTTCAGATCGGGTATGCAGGTGACATCAAGCATGCCTGGATTGATGTTTACATACGTGGAAAAGGGTGGGTGGAACAGGCAATTACCTATGACGGGGAGAAATGGAACCGCATGGATCCAACCTTTACCGCCAACAGTGAAGATGAAGAGCTTATCAATTCCTATATCGGTGACAGCGCAAATTATACGCTGCAGTTTACCCGATAGCACAACGAAAAACGCCTTGCAGGTTCATGGATTTTTTCAGGATCTGCCTGATGTTTTTTCAGAGAGGACTTTATATGATTACCAAATTAAACAATCGGGAGCTGTTTCAATTCTGTGAACAGTTTTCCATCATATTACGTTCCGGAATGTCCGCCATTGAGGGACTTGCCATCTTAAATGACGACAGCCAGACAGAACGGGGCAAAGAAATTTTGACCTTTCTTTATAAAGACATGGAGGAATCCGGCTCTCTGGCGCACGCCATGGAACAATCCGGTGCTTTTCCTGCTTCTGCTGCTGCCTATGTCCGCACCGGCGAAGAGACCGGCTGTCTGGATGAGGTTATGAAGGGTCTGTCTGCTTTCTATGCGAAGGAGATTCAGATCACAGACCAGATTCAGAGTGCAGTCGCCTATCCCCTTGTTATGCTGGGCATGATGACTGCGGTTATTGTAATTCTTTTGGTAAAGGTTCTCCCGGTTTTCCGCCAGGTTTTCCGCCAGCTTGGACTGGAAATGAGCGGGATCTCCGGTGCCCTTCTTGGAATCGGCGAAACACTTAGCCGCTATTCTACTGCCTTCCTTGTTCTTCTGGCCGCGATGATCGGCTTTATCCTTTTCCTGGTTCTTCATCCAAAGGGGCAGGAACTGATACGCAAAATCGTCTGCCGTTTTCCAGGCATGAAGGAAATTCCGGTAAATCTGGATTACAGTCGTCTTTGCCAATGTATTTCCCTGGGAATCCGAAGCGGACTTTCCCCTGAGCTTTGTGTGGAGCTGGCAGGGGCTGTGGTTACCCAGACTGAGATCAGGGAAAAACTTACATCCATTCAGAAGCAGCTCGCGGAAGGATATGGATTTACAGAAGCCATCACGGAATCCGGACTTTTTAAGGCTATGGAGCTTCGTCTGATCTCCCTTGGTTTTCAGGCTGGTGCATCTGACGAAGTAATGGAAAAACTGGCTGAGCAGTATGAAGAGAAATCCACAGACTCTGTTTCCCACATTGTGTCAATTTTGGAGCCTACTATTGTGATCGTCCTTTCAATTCTTGTAGGACTGGTCCTTCTTTCTGTTATGATGCCGCTGCTGGGGCTGTTATCTGAAATGATCGCATAACAGCGGTAAGGGAGAGTGAAAATGGATATATTTGAAACCAGACTCATTCGTGTCAGGCGGATTTTCCGCTTTATTGTTCCAATCCTGTTCGCTGCAGTCCTCTGCCTGATCTTCTATCTTGGAATTGCACGTACACAGACTGATTCCCTGGAAAAAGAACAGGTTACTTTAACGCAGGCACTTGAAGGAGGTGCCATCCGCACCTACGCCCTCACAGGCCAATACCCTCAGAGCCTGGATGAATTGCTTTCGGATTACCATATTACCTATGACTCTGAGAAATTTGTGGTAGAATATGTTCCAAACGGATCCAATCTTCTGCCATCGATCAGCGTACTTCCGGTAAATGCCAGAAAAGGAGGTGCCAGATGAATTCCAGATTTACCCGGAAGAACCACAGCATTGATTCACTGGCAGCCCTGCTGCTTTTTGCAATGTATGTGCTGTTTCTTCTATTTCTGATGCTTTTTGGTGCCGGGAACTATCAGGCCTCTGTAAAAAGCCTGGACACTAATAACAATCTTTATACGGCGTCCTCTTACATCACTACCAAGTTTCGTCAGCACGATATTCCTGGAAAAACCTCCCTTACAGAGCTTCAGGGAACACAGGTTCTTTGCTTTCAGGAAGCTATTGAGGGGAAAGATTACTGCACTTACATTTATTTTGATGGCAATCATTTAAAAGAGCTTTTTACAGCATCTGATTCCCAGGCCGATCTTTCCATGGGGACCAACCTTGCACAGCTTCAGGATTTCCAGATTGACGCTTTAGAAAACACTTTTTACAGGATCACATTAACGGACACAGATGGACATTGTTCCAGTTTTCTGCTTCATCCAGGGGTTCCTGCCTGATTCGCAGGCTCCTGAATTTGGGGCTGGTCACTACTGAATGATGTGCTGAAAGGAAGTTTTTATGAAAAAAATCACTACCCATTCCAAATCCGGGCTTTTTCTTATGGAAATGATATTTGTCCTTCTTTTTCTGGGACTGACCTGCGGTGTCTGCGTAAGACTGTTTGCGGCTTCCTACATGGCAAGAGTACAGGCCCGGGAGGACTCTCATATCCAGGAGCTTATCACCAGTGCCGGTGAAATTCTGGAAGGAACTGACGGCACTGTCCAAAATTTTCTGGCACTGATGCCAGATGGAGTTGCAGATCAGGACAGTATTTGCTATTATTTTGACAAGCACTGGCAGAATACTTCCGAAGAAAGCGCGGTTTATAAAATGAGGCTTGTCTGCTCTGCTTCTGACAAGGTCAAAGAAGTTCAAGTCATTTTTGAAAAACTCCAGAATGCAAATGAGGAAACCAGTCTTTATACACAAACAATTCGCTTTCCAGTTTTTTCCACAAAGGAGGAAGCAGATTCATGAAAGAAAAGAATCATCTTTTTTCCGCAACTGGAATTCCTTCCCTTTTTCTAATCTTCGGAGTTCTTATGCTGGTGATCCTGTCCTTGCTTGGCTATGGTACTTCCAGACAGGATCTGCGCTCCAGCAGCCTTTCTCTGGAGCAGACCTCAGCCTATTATAATGCCTGCAGTGAGGCAGCTGATTTTTACTCAGAGCTGGTTCAGACATTGGAAGGATTTCAGGAGCAGGCAAAAACAGAGACTGCATATTACCAGCTCGTCTCCGATTATCTGAACTCACAGGAGAATGTAGAATGGAATTCAGAGGAACATACTGCTGAATATGTGAAAGCATTTTCCGACACCCAGAGTCTGGCTGTGAAAGTTTCTATATTCTGGACTGTCCGTACGGCTGATTCCACAGCCTCTGATATCGCAGCTTCTGATACCGCAGCTTCTGATACCGTTGCCTCTGATACCATTACCTCTGATATCGTTGCCTCTGACCGTACTGTAACGAATAATGCAGGATTGGACGTGACCAGTAGCAACAATATCGCCGGGATCCTCTCCTGGAATACGATTGTAACTGCAGACTGGAATCCGGACAACAGCCAGTCTGTCTACAAAGGAGAATAATTTTATGGAAGAAAAAGTAAAGGCTTTTCTGGAGCTTGCCACTCAGAAAAAAGCCTCTGATATATTTATTATTGCCGGTCGTCCCCTTTCCGTAAAAATTGACGGAAAGCTCTGTACGCTGGATGGTTTTGAAGAACGGCTCATGCCTCCGGAGACAGATGAATTTATCCGGATCATTTACAAGCTTGCTCACGACCGGAATATAGAACCTATGCTGGAAACCGGTGACGATGACTTTTCCATGGCTATCCCGGGTCTCTCAAGATTTCGTGTAAATACATACCGGCAGCGCGGTTCTCTTGCCGCTGTCATCCGTATTATTGCATTTAATCTGCCTGATCCGCAGGATCTGCACATTCCTCCGGCTGTTATGGAAGCAGCTGATCTTACCAAGGGAATGGTTCTGATCACAGGTCCTGCCGGAAGCGGAAAATCCACCACCATGGCTTGTATCATCGACAAGATCAATCACAGCCGTGAAGGCCATATCATCACGCTGGAAGACCCTTTGGAATACCTGCACAGACATGACAAATGCATTGTCAGCCAGCGCGAGATCTGTACGGATACTGCCAATTATCTGGTTTCCCTGCGTGCCACCCTGCGTCAGAGCCCGGATGTGATCCTTCTTGGAGAAATGCGTGACCACGAGACTATCCAGACTGCCATGACTGCTGCTGAAACCGGACATCTGATTCTTTCCAGCCTTCACACTACCGGAGCTGCCAATACCATCAGCCGTATTATGGATGTTTTCGAGCCCAGCCAGCAGCATCAGATTGCCATTCAGCTTTCCATGGTTCTGCAGACTGTTATTTCCCAACAGCTGGTGCCGGATGTGAATGGACACAATATTCCGGTTTTTGAGATCATGAGGCTTACCCCTGCCATTCGAAATATGATCCGCGACAACAAGATTTATCAGATTGACGGTGTGATCGCCTCTTCCTCCCAGGCAGACATGAAATCCATGGATAACAGCCTGCTGGAGCTTTATCGAAACCGCCAGATTACAAAAGAAACTGCACTTAAATATTCATCTAATCCGGAAATGTTAAAACGGAAGCTCATGTAATGGGCTTCCGTTTTTTAATATCCGAAGGTTGTCCTGCTGCAAAAAACTTTATAGTTTTTACTATGTGCAGACTATCTTCTATTCTACAATGCTTTACTGTAAATTCTATTTCTTTTCTGTAATTGATTTCCTACTTTCTTGTAACTGCCGCCGATGCTTTATACTTTCCCTTTACAACACCATTTGGCTCTTTTACATAAGCACGCACATAATAACGGTACTTCTTTCCTTTTTTCACCTTCGTGTCTGTCCAGGTGGAAGTTTTCCCCTTCTTAATAGTAGCTGCCAGCTTATATTTTCCGCTTCCGGTTTTTTTGTAAATGTAATAGCCATCACACTTCTTCTGTGCCTTCCACTTTAATTTCAGACCTTTCTTCGTATTGGAAACCGATGAGACGGTCTGCGTGGATGGTGCTGATTTATACTTTCCACTGGATCTGTAACTGCTTGCCACTGTTTTCTTATCCACAGTGCAATAAGCTCTTACTGTATACTCATAAACGGTAGCTGATTTTATCTTTTTATCTTTGTAGGATGTAGTAGCTGCTTTCTTTATGTTTGCAAGCTTCGTCCATTTTCCAGAGGATGTTTTCCTGTAAACCACATAGCCTGCTGCACCGGAAATCTTATTCCAGTTTACTGTATTGTAAAGTCCGGAAGAAACCTTCACCGACACTGACGGAGTGGCAAGCACGGTCTTCGCAGCAGCTTCCGCAGTATAATCGGAATATTTCGCAGTACCGTTCACCATACTGTACGCACGGATCTTGTATGTATACGTAATTCCCGGCTGAACTTTCGTATCTGTCCAGGAAGTATCTGACCAGGAGGCTGTCTCTACCTTCTGATACTCTCCGCCGGAGATTTTTCTATAGATCTGATATCCGGAAACTCCGGCTGCTTTACTCCAGGTCAGACTGATCTGTTTATAGGAGCTGGCCGCAGCCTGAAAGGAAGCAGGTCTGGTTACATTCACTGCACTGCTCAAGGTTCTTGTGTGAGCTTTAATTCTTGCACAGGCACTTGGACTTGTTTTGGAAAAATCGCTCCATCCATTTTTCTCATGGTAACAGAAGCTCTGATCCGCCTCCAGACCAGCCTGAAACTCCACCCAGTCATAAGCACTGTTAGTCTCGCACAAGTATTCCACTGTGTCGGAACCGATATTGGTGAGCACTACCGAATAAAGGGTTCCATTCATCAGATTTACCTCTGGCACTTTCACTGTGGAAATACCGGCATGTTCCTGATAAAAAGTAACTGGATTGGCATAGGCCGGAGTTCCGCTTACCGGATTGCTCTTATCCTTCAGATTTGTATAGATCTGAATGCTGTAGCTTCCTCCGTCAGTGTAAGTAGCCAGGACCACTTCTCCAAGGGCTTCTCCGTTCCCATTTCCGGCTTTTGCCTGAAAAACATTGGCAATAGAGGAAATCCCACTGCTGCCGGAAGGATACAGCTTCAGTTTGCTCAGTGCACTGGAACCATCATAGAAATAGTTGTTCCGGTACTTCGGACTGGTGGTGGCCTCTGCTGCTACAATATTGTAATTACATTTATTCTCATAGGAAATATAAAAATAACCGGCTTCTCCCCAGTCATCTCCCCAGCTGTTTCTGGCAATCCATGCCCCGTTTGAAGTAACATTGCTGGCAGAATTGAAATTCTCCCTGGAATAATTGTCATCCCATCCAATCAGGGTTACTGCATGGTTCACGCCTGCACTTCCCGGGTAGCTGTATGCATACATATACGGATTATAATAGGTATCATACATTCCAAAGGACATGGAAACAGATCCATATTCTGATATCAGACTTTTAATGTTATTTACAGAATAAGAGGAAAACGCTGCATTTTCCAGATATGCTGTGGTCTGGTATGCCATTTGGGAGGACGGCACCTTGTCAGAGTCCAGAGTATGATCTGCATTTGTCTCATAAGGAACCTGAGATTCCAAAGCCATACCGCTCCACGTACTCAGAAAAATGGCAGCCAGGGTCTGATTTCCTCCATCTCTGTAGGAATGGAGAACCTCGTTTTTGTCATTAGCTGTATTTCCAAGGGAATCGTTCATTCGGTGGGCAAAGAAATATGCCAGATGTTCTTCTGACAGATCAAACAAACCTGCTCCTGCCTGCAAAAATGAGATTTCCAGGTTGGCAGCCAATGTGTATGCCCAGCACATATTGGAAGGCTTTTGATTCCTTACCGGGATGGAAATACTGCTTCGGGGATCGTATTTCGCAGGATAAGACGCAGCTCTGGCAGCACCTACGCTTCCTGTATCACCATTCCCGTTGCCAGATGGCGGGTCTACATAACTTATGGGCTGCAGCTCACGAATCGGCTCCAGCTGGGCCTCAATCTCCGCATCGGTCAGATTGTCTTCACTTTTCTCTTCTTCGGCAGAATCCGGATCCATGCTGCCAAAGCCAGAATCTTGTTCCTGAAGTTCATCAGTACCACCATCTGAGAAACCGTCTGACAGGTCTTCCGATTGGGAGGGATTTCCATCTGTCATGCCTGTGAAGCTGGCATTGCCTGACTGGCCGGCATCGTCTTCCGTACTTCCATTGCCAGCCTGGCTGTCATCATCTAAAGTGCTTCCACTCTCTGACTGATCATCACCTGCTGAAAAATCATCCTGCACATAAAACTCTTCCGCAGTCATCGCATCCGACGACACAGCTGATACAGCGTCTCCTGCGCTTTCCATTTCCGCACTTTCCGTCCAGACCATACCCTGCCCGGCAATATCTGCTGCCTGAATGGGCAAGCCTGTAAAAATCAGGGACTGGGCAAGTAACAGACTTACAGCTGCTTTTTTCAATAATTTCTTATATTTCATATTTACTCCTGTCGTTCTGAGCTTCCTGTTCCGGAGTATTTTTCACACAGGCTCCAGAGCGTATTAAAAAAATCACCAGAACAGAATTTTCGTTCAAACAGATATTTTTCACTTATTTATGATTTTTTAGATATTTTTCCAGAAAATGTATTAATTTCTCCATTTCTTCCTGAGTCCCTACAGTGATCCGCAAATGATTGTCAATCCTCGGCTTCGGGAAGTATCTTACATAAATATGCTCCTGACGAAGGGCCTCAAAAATTTCCTTGGCCGGACAGCTTTTGTGAGAAGCAAAGATAAAGTTGGTCTTAGAATCCGGGAATGTGAAACCAAGGGCAGCCAGTTCTTTCTTCGCCCATTCTCTGGTAGCAATAATCTTCTCACAGGTTTCTGTAAAATATGCCTTATCCTGGATAGCTGCCACACCGGTTGCAAGAGTGGTACGATCCATAGTGTAGGAATTAAAGGAATATTTTACATCGTTCAGAAATCTGATCAGCTGTGGGTTGCCGCATGCAAAGCCGATACGCATTCCAGCCATGGAACGGGATTTGGAGAAGGTCTGGACTACCAGGAGATTGTCATATTTCTCTATAAGCTCCAGTGCTGATTTCGCTCCGAAATCTACATATGCTTCATCTACGATCACAATGACGTCCCGGTTGTGTAAGAGAATCTCCTCGATGTCACTGAGGGGCAGCTCCACTCCTGTAGGTGCATTGGGGTTCGGAAAAATAATTCCGCCGTTTTCTCCGAAGTAATCTTCTTTGCGGATACAGAAGTTCTCATCAAGAGCTTTACATTCATACGGAATTCTGAAAAGATCCGCCCATACGTCATAGAAAGAATAGGTGATATCTGGAAAAAGGATTGGTTTATCTGAGTTAAAGAAGGTGAGGAAGCTCATGGCAAGTACATCATCTGAGCCAACACCTACAAAAACCTGTTCGTCTTTCAGTCCATAGTTCCGGGCAATTGCGTGTACCAGGTCGCCAGCTGTAGGGTCCGGATAAAGGCGGAGGGTATCTGGCTGAATCCCGTGTAATGCTTTCTCCACGCCTGGTGCAGGGGGATATGGGTTCTCGTTTGTGTTCAGCTTGATCATGTCCGGCTGGTTGGGCTGCTCGCCGGGTGTATAAGGTACTACTTTACGAATGTTTGCTTCCCATGTATTCATTTCGGTCCATCCTCGCTTCTTCGTATTTTTATTATAATTTCTTTTTGAAAAAATCTGTAGTATGCATGTTTCTGCATAGTTATTAGTATTTTACTTTTTTCCTTGGAGTTTGTCAAATTAGGTATCTTTGTCTTCGGGATTGCGAGCGATGTTTGTTACTGTTCACTGGTAACATTCCGCGAGGTGTTTTTTGTGAACAAAGTTCAC
>OGUL01001515.1_pt1 | contig 19377 bp, 15 predicted proteins | sample 1553651 | NCBI WGS metagenome assembly OGUL01 (sample SAMEA2580048, study PRJEB22360) | human gut metagenome | biome: human gut; feature: human-associated habitat; material: faeces | place: Denmark | collected 2008/2010
ACCAAAGCAACTCGGAAAACAATCTGTATGAAGTTTTGAAGGTATGTACCTTTAACAATGACGTTACCTGATTTCAGGCGAACGTCATTCTTTAACTTAATAATCCTCGATAGCTCAGTTGGTAGAGCACGCGGCTGTTAACCGCGCTGTCGTAGGTTCGAGTCCTACTCGGGGAGCTGATTGCTCGATAGCAGATTTTGCTATCGAGTTTTTTACTTTACAGGAAATTCCTTAAATCGTCAGAAATAATGTATAATGAACTAGAAATAAAATATGACATGACAAAAGAGCGAATGGTAAATAGTGCAGTTTTTTTGTGGTAAACTTCTAAAACTAACATAGAAGTACCACATTCGGAACAACAGAGAGGATTGTATCCGAAAGAGAGAAAAATTGAGTGCAGAGATTTGGCTTTGCACGAACATAAAAACCATATGCGTGTTTGGTGTACATTTCATTTTTAATTTTACGAAAAGATGTACCAATGCGGGAAGTAAGCTGTTCAAGCAGCACTTTACGGAAGGCATTATGAAGAAAGTTGTAATCAAAGTGTCTGACAGGACGCCAGGGAGTGAAGTTTTCCGTTTTGTTCATTTTAGAAAACATACGAAGGACAACATCGCGGACAGAATGGAATAAGCAATCTAAGAGAGATCTGTCTTTGAAAAAATAAGCACGTAGCTCTTCCGGGATAGTGAAAACACAATGACGGTGAACACAGGCAACAAGCTTACAGGGCAAATGAAAAATGTAAATTGTCATAGGTGTAAGAAATAGCGTTAAAAAGCAGCATTAAGAAGTAACGTTAAGAAATAGCACTATAAGTATCACTGAAGAATAGCGTTAAAAAATAGCACAAAAAAACGCCCACAGATAACGTCATAATATTATGAACTGACTTAGCTCATGATATAGGGGTGACATGTCTGCGGGAGTTTTTCTTATAGTTACACTTCAGTGCGTTTTCCTACGAAGATACTGATTACATAGAACAGTACCGCATAGATAAGGAAGCAAATGAAACAGCGGGTAATCATATTTGAAGCCATAAAGTCTGTTGCAGTCTCAACCATACAGTTATCCAGCCAGTAGTCGGCAAAATCAAAGGATTTCTTGTGGGTCAGGGTGTCTGCCAGTGAGATTATCATGGATAAAACCAGTGGGCCAATGATACCGACTGCGATAGAACCACCTGTTTTTTTAAATAAAACTGCAATCAGGAAGAACAGGGAGGTGTATGCAAAGTTACCAAGAAGCTGTAAAAGCAGGGAAACAATCAGGTCTCCTGTGGTACCGGAAAGGCTTCCAACTTCCCAGAATGCAGTGCCGGCAAGGAATCCGGTAAGCCAGCAGACAATGGTATAAAATGTTGTGGCAGCTAAGGATACCATGTATTTTACCGCATAAATGCGGGTGCGGCTGTAGCCTCTTGCAATGATATTTTTTAAAGTGCCATTGGTGTAGTCGCTGCATACAAAGAGGGAAAGAAATATAGCCAGTACAATGGTAAAGTTGCTGGAAGAAACTGCACCAACCAGCATATAGATGCCAGTATAAAGGAATCCATCGTCAGAAGCACTTACGGTTACGCCGCCAGCTTCCATATTTCCCTGTGATAAACTGTAAATCATATTTAATGTTACTGCGGTCAGAAGAATTAATCCGATTAACACACAGCCACAGATGTAAAAGCTCTTCTGACGGAATAATTTTCGAAATTCAAATCTAAATAATTGTCCCATATTAACCACCTATCCGTTTCATAAAGTATTGTTCAAGTCCTTCTGCATGCACCCAGAAACCATTTACCGCAACGTTCTGCTGAACCAGACGTTTGTTTAATTCAGCGGCTTCCTCAAGATGTGAGGAGAGAATCACCTGATTGCCGGCAATGCGAATTTGTTCTGCCGGAATAGTTTCTGCAAAAATAGCAGTAGCTTTTTGTACATCATCTACGGTAAATACCAGCTTGTGCTGGCAGCGTTCGTTCAATTCTGCAGCAGTTACTTCTTCAATCAGCATACCGTCGTTGATAATTCCATATCTGGTAACGATTTTGGACAGCTCATCTAATAAGTGGCTGGAAATGAGAATTGTAATATTTTTCTCATGATTCAGCTTTAAAATCAAATCACGGACTTCCTTCATTCCGGCAGGGTCAAGACCGTTTACCGGCTCATCTAAAACTAAGAACTCCGGATTGCCTAAAAGCGCAATGGCAATACCAAGACGCTGACGCATTCCAAGGGAAAATTTGCCGGCTTTCTTATTGCCGGTATCAGCAAGACCAACCAAAGAAAGGATTTCCTTAATCTCTGCATCCGTGCCACCGTAAATTAAGGAAAACTGCTTTAAGTTTTCGTAAGCGGTACAGTTTTTATAAAGTCCCGGTGCTTCGATTAAAGAACCGATTTTGCGTCTGGCTTTATCAAAAGGCTCGCCGTCGAATAATTTGATTTCTCCTTTGGTAGGGAAAGCAGTACCTAAGACAAGGCGCATGAAAGTTGTTTTGCCGGCACCGTTTTTTCCAATGAATCCGTAAATATCACCTTTGTGAATGGTCATATTTACATTATTTACAGCCATCTTCTTACCGAATTGCCGGGAAAGATTCGTTGTTTGCAATATTGTTTCCATAAACATATCTCCTTCTTTATTTGTATTACTACAATAATACACTAAGACAGTAATGTCAAGAAGAAAATTTTAAAAGATAGACAGAAAGAGAAAAGAAGTGTACCCTTAAAGAATAGAAAAAGCAAAAAGAGGAGTCAAAATGGCAAGAAAAATATTGATTATAGATGATGATAAAGATTTGGCATTCATAACAGGAGATATGCTAAAAAGCTATGGCTATGAAATCACGATTGTTTCAAATTGCGAAGAAGCCTTTGAAAAGCTTACAGACGGGCAGTTTCATCTCATTCTTCTGGATATCAATCTTCCGGATGGTACCGGTTTTGAAGTCTGTCAGGAATTGCGGTGCACATCGAAAGTCCCGGTTATATTTGCCAGTGCAAGAACCAGTGAAGATGATAAAATTACAGGGCTTGATATGGGTGGGGACGATTATCTTGCCAAGCCTTATTCTTTAAAGGAGCTGCTGGCAAGAGTAAAAGCATTGCTGCGAAGAACTTACGGTGCTGAAGAGTCAGAGCCGGTTTATAGATTTGGAACAGTTGTGGTGGATACGGCAAAGCGGCTGGTGACACGGGATGGAAATCCGGTGAAGCTTTCCTTAAAGGAATTCGATGTGCTTTCCTATCTGTGTAAACATGCGAGGGAGGTTGTGCCAAAGGATGCCCTTTTGCATGAAATCTGGGGAGCATTTTCAGAAACAGAAATTGCAACCGTGGCGGTACATATCCGCTGGCTGCGGGAAAAACTGGAGGAAAATCCTGCAAAACCGCAGTTTATTAAGACTGTCTGGGGAATCGGCTATCAGATGGATATAGAAAAGGAAATGTAAAAAATGTAATATCAAGAGAAAAGATAAAGGAAAAATATAAAGAGGAATTATAAAATGAAATTATGAAGGAAAATTATGAAAGGGAATGGAATGAAACGAAAATTAACAGTCCTGTTTATTGTAGATGTGCTGGTAATGATTTTTCTGGCAATGGGTGTATTAAAGATAACGGAAAATAGAATCGAAAAAGGCGAAAATGAAAATGAGCTGGTTCTGCTTCGGGAAATCGAATATCTGACATCGGATGAAAACGGAAATAATCCCGCTTCAAAGCAGATTGATACACTGTATCAGAGTCTGGGAAGAGGAATGGCGGAAAGAGAACAGGATGCCGTGAAGGAAGCATTAATCATTTTTGGAGCAGGAAGTTTTCTTTTACTGATAAGCTTTTATCTTTATATTTATATCAGCTTTCTGCGTCCGATGCAGAAAATGCAGCTTTATGCCGCACAACTGGCAAAGGGAGATATGAAAGCAGAACTGCGTTACAGCCGTCATAATGGGCTGGGAGAATTTACATGGGCGCTGGATCAGATGAGAAAAGAGGTACTGTTTGCAAGAGAGAGCGAATGCGCGGCGGTGCAGGAAAATAAGACAATTATTGCAACACTTTCCCATGACATCAAGACGCCGATTGCATCCATCCGGGCATATGCAGAGGCATTGGAGGCTGGAATCGACAGCAATTACGAGACGAGAGAGCATTATATAGAAGTCATGATGCGAAAATGTGATGAGGTAACCGGTCTGGTAAATGACCTGGTACTTCACAGCCTGACAGAGCTGAATCAGATTGTGATTGAAAAATGCGATGTAGATATGGCAGAGGCTTTGAAGGAAATTTTAAATGATTTAAAGACTCCGTTGGTTGAATTGGAGCAGCCGTTTGAAAAAGCTACGGTCAGCGTTGACACAAAGCGGCTGGCGCAGCTACTGGAAAATCTTTTAAATAATGCAGCAAAATATACGCCGGGAAAAGTGTGTATCTCGACAAAAATAAAAGAAAATTTCTATGAAATCCATGTCCGTGACTGGGGAAATGGAATCCCACCGGAAGATATGCCTTTTATTACAGAAAAGTTTTACCGCGGAAAAAATAAAGGAGAACAGCCTGGCTCCGGGCTGGGACTTTATATTGTAAAACATATTACTGAAAAAATGGATGGCAGGCTGGAATTAATAAACCGCCAGCCGGGACTGGAAGCAGTAATATTGCTGCCATGTAAAAATGCTTAAAGATTTCTTAATAACTATTTTGTTATAGTATTCCTGCAGAAAAATAAAAGGAGAAGAAAAATGGAGCATATCATTTTACAGGCAAAAGAAGTCTGCAAGAGCTTTGCAAATAATGGCGGACAGAATCATGTTTTAAATATGGTAGATCTTGAAATTTATGACGGAGATTTTACGGTTATTATGGGCTCATCCGGAGCAGGAAAATCCACACTGCTCTATGCATTGAGCGGAATGGATAAGATAACCAGCGGACAGGTATTTTATAAAGACCGGGAAATAAGTAATCTGAAGGAAAAGGAGATGGCGCAGCTTCGAGCATTTGAATTTGGCTTCGTATTTCAGCAGACCCATCTCGTCAGCAACCTTACACTTTTGGAAAATGTGGTTGTTACCGGTTATCAGGATAAGAAGAAATCCACAAAAGAAATTCAGGAAAGAGCGCAGATGCTTTTAGAGAAAATGAATGTGGACGGGGCAAAGGACAGACTTCCATTTCAGGTATCCGGTGGAGAAGCGCAGCGGGCAGCCATTGCAAGGGCATTGATTAATGAGCCGGGAATCATTTTTGCAGATGAACCGACGGGAGCATTAAATAAAAGAAATACCATTGAAGTATTAGAACTTTTAACGGAAGTGAACCGGCAGGGACAGAATATTGTAATGGTAACACATGACCTTTGGGCTGCAGTGCGTGCAACACGCCTTATTTATTTAGAGGATGGAAGAGTAATAGATGAAATGCGTTTACCTGCTTTTGATGTAAAGCAGAGCAAGGAACGGGAAACCCAGATTAACGCATGGCTTACCTCTTTGAAATGGTAGGAGGTACGGCATGAGAAAATTAACATTATTAAAGGCAAATATCAGACGGCAGAAGGGAACTTTCATCGGACTGTTTTTATTGGTGCTGATTACTTCCATGGCATTGTGCGCGCTGCTGGCAATTTACGATAATTCCCATAGTTATGAAATGGAGGAACTAAACCGCACCGGCTACGAAGAGATTGCTGCCTGGACGGGAAATGGACAGGATTTTTCCTATCTGAATAATTTGATAAAAGAGATAGAAAACCTGCCAGATGTAGATGGAGTAACAGAAGAAAAAATCATTTACAGCAGATACAGTGTGGCTGGCAAGGAAGCAGATTATACCCTGCAGATGAAATCCTATGAGAAAGAAGCATTCCGGTATTATCTTTTAAAAGATGATTTATCCGAAGCAGAAAAAGGAGAGCTTCAAAAGGGAGAAGCATATGTACCGGTATCCTTTCAAAGTCTTTTCCATGCCAGAACCGGAGATTATGTTGAAGTATATGGTGGCATGAAGTTAAAAATCAGAGGATTTTTCGAAGACCCATCCATGGGTGGTTCTATGATGGGAATGAAGCAGATTTTTATTTCTGAAGAGGATTTTAAGAGCCTGGAAAAGGAATGCTGTGATAATAAGATTATAGAAGGAAGCCAGCTTCATATTTACCAGAAAGAGGAAAGCTCCTTATCTTTATATGACCTGCAGAAGGAATTAAATGAGAAAACCGATTTGAAAAGTTACAGTTACTTTGCTTATTCTAAGGAAGCGGTTGCAGGATTCATGTTAATTTTAATCAATATTTTCTGCGGATTTATCGGAGCCTTTGTCCTGATTTTGCTGATTATTTCCATTATCGTATTGGGACACAGCATTGGAAGCAGCATGAAACAAAATTATAAAGACATTGGAATCTTAAAAGTAATCGGATATGAGAAAAAAGAGCTGCAGCGTCTGGAATTGGTACAGTATCTTCTGCCAATAGTCCTTGGAATGGCAGCAGGCTGCATCCTTTCCAATCCGTTGATTCATCTCCTTAGCCGCTTTATGCTGCCGGTAGTAGGAATACGGGTTCCGGCAAAGCTTCCGGTGGCGGGCTGCCTGCTCCTATTTGGTGGAATCCTGATTCTTCTGGCAGTTTATATTCAGATAAAGACCATTGGTATCAGCAGAGTTTCTCCGATTCAGGCAATACGTGGAACGGATTCAGATATCTATTTTAAGAGCAGACTCACACTTCCGATTTATCGTAAAGGGCTAAATATCTGGCTTGCCATAAGACAGTTTACTGCCGGAAAAAAAGAATATATCAGTATGTGCATGATAACAGCACTCTTGGTATTTTTCATGTCCCTGGCAGGAAGAATGAATGCATGGCTTGGAAAAGACGGTGAGGGTCTGATGCAGTCATTTGGCATTACAGCATATAATTTTTCTGTTTTATATGAAAATGTGGAAAAACAGGAAGAGGCGGAGCAGTTGATAGAGTCTTTATCCGGCATTAAAGAACAGTTTAAGTTACTGCAGTTAAATGCTTCTGCAGAGGATATGTCTTGTGTCATGAATGTGATTTCCGAGCCGGAGCGTTACCAGATAATAAAGGGAAAGACCTGCATTTATGCCAATGAGGTTGTCATGACAGAAATGCTGGCGGATACGCTGCAAGTAAATATTGGTGATAGTATTACAGTTACCTATGGCGACAATTCTGCAGAGTATACCATCAGCGGGTTTAATGAATGTGCCAATGATATGGGACAGAATTTCAGTTTAAGTGAAGAGGGATTCGCAAGAATTTCCACCGAAAAAGAAAGTTACTATCAGGCATATATTTTAAAGGATTCCAGTAAAAAAGATGAAATTATAGAGAAGCTTGGCAGCGATTATGGAGTAGTGGATACGAACTGGTGGAGTGGTGCAAAGACCATTAATGATACCGCACATACGCTGGTCTGGTTCATGTACGGATTAAGTCTGATTTTTATATTGGTAGTTATCCTGATGACGGGAAGTAAAATATTATATAAGGAAAAAAGAGACCTTGGCATTTATAAATCTTTGGGATTTTCATCCAACAGATTAAGAAGTTTATATGCATTGCGGTTTGGAATAGCAGCCACAATCGGAGCAGTCATTGGAACGCTGCTCAGTGAATTGCTGACGGATCCGTTGGTTACATTCGTTTTAAAAATGTGCGGCATTAGCAGATTTACCAGCAATATCAGCTTTTTACATATGATGAAGCCGGGCGTCGAAATTGTGATAGCAACGGTAATACTTGCCTACCTCACTTCCGGAAAAATCAAAAAAATGAATACCATGCTGCTGGTGGTAGAATAATTTAATAGGAATAAATCGATAAGAATAAATTATAAAAAACGCTTTACATCACCACTACTCTATGGTATACTAAAACACGTTCTGACGGTCGTTGGAACGTATCTGGCTCCGTGGTCAAGCGGTTAAGACATCGCCCTTTCACGGCGGTAACACGGGTTCGATTCCCGTCGGAGTCATTACACGAACGGAATATGAGGCATAAAAAATGTGCCACTGCATATACTGGAAGTGTTACAACAGAATATGGCGACATAGCCAAGTGGTAAGGCACGGGTCTGCAACACCCTTATCACCAGTTCGAATCTGGTTGTCGCCTCTTTCAGGAGAATCTTTTATAGATTCTCTTTTTTTACGCGAGTAGCGAGAAAAATCGCATGCTTGCATGCAGATTTGACGAGCACCTTAAGAAACTTCAATACCATGCACCTGCAAAAATTCCTTCGCAATCTTCGAAAGGTGCCGGTCTTTACTGATAATAAAAGCACTCATAATATAGAGGTTTTCATCGGAAATATATTTGATGCACATATCCTTAATTTCACGTATGTCCTCTTTCGTCAGGGAGACTAAGGCTACACTTCCAAAAGAACGCGCCCATTCAATGGCAGTGGTTTTCGGAGAAGTAATCATGGAAACATTTGGCGAAAGAAGATAGTGTCCAAAAGAAGCATAAACAATATCCAGACAGTCAAAAGGAATTGCCAGCGGGTAGTTGGCAAGGTCCGGGACAGAAAGCTTTCCTTTGATTTTAGCCAGGGGATGGTCTTTTGGAAACAGCGCAACAATATCCTCCCTTTCATAAGGATAAAGTGTAAGCGCACCATGTCCGGGTGCGGCAGAGCGAATCAGCCCAATCTCCGTAATTCCATTTAAGACATTCGGAATAACAAATTCGCTTGGAATCTCATAAAAGTCATAATTTACTTTCGGGTGCTTTGCAATAAAGGCATCAAAAAATTTGTGGAGAAAATAAGGAGAGTTACCGGCTGGAATTGAAATCTTCAACAGTTCAGAGAAGCCGGCTTTCTGATTCAGCAATTCATTTCGTAAGCCCTCTTCCATCATGCAAATCTCTTTGGCACGTTTGTAAAAGATTCTTCCTGCATCCGTCAGCTCTAAAGAACGGTTTCCCCGGAGAAGAAGCTTCGCACCATAGGTTTTCTCAATATTTTTTAGCTGGTTACTCAAAGAAGGCTGTGCAATCAGAAGCTTATTGGCAGCCGCTACGATACTGCCGCAATCTACAATGGTTACAAAGTTACGGTAGGAATCCAGTGTCATAATAAAATACCTCTTTTGTTTTGTAGGAATCATTTGAAAATATAATTTATGTGGTTTGTGGAGGGGATTGTAAAAAATATAAAATTTTAAATATAGTTCCGGGTATGCAGGGAAGATTATTTTTGATATGAAATGCCGCAGTTCTAAAGCACATGTTTTTCTTTCTGTTATCAAAACAGTCTTTCCAATGTTTGACATGATAGCTGCCCGGTTCGCCGAAGTACGGATGCATTTTAAGGGCTGTTAGGGGCACTTGAAATTTCGTCTGGCATCCGGCAACGCTGGCACAGGGAAGTGCCAGCGAGGCGCATATGAACATGGATGTGAATTTGCGCCGGTTGCCAGGCTTATTCAGTTATAGGTCGAAATTCTTAGTGCCCCTTGCAGACATTATTCAGCATCCGTACTCGGCGGACAGAGCAGTTATCCTCTCAAAGCAATGGAAAGACAGTTTATAATCAAGAAAAACATGTAACTAAGAACTGCAGACATTTCATATCAGATAAAATGATCTTCCTGCATAACCGGCTAATTATATTGAAATAAAATATTTTTCTTTACAATTCCCCTCCACACAATATAATAAAAATATTATAGAAACCAAGTAAAAATAGTATTTTTATTATAATACGATTTCTATTATAATGCAAATGTATGTAAAGCAAAGGTGCAATACGGGGACGTGTTGTACCTTTCGTGTTTTTCATAGTTACAATACATCCGAAGGAGACAGAACATTCTCCGGCGGATATATAATGATGGATAAGAGGATATAGATAAAATGGAACATTATGATTTAGAAGTATGTGGTCTGAAACGTGAACTGCCTTTTGTTAAACTGTCAGATGGAACAGCGTATGCAAGTTTTGTGGTAATCAGTGATACAGAGCTGATTGAGAAAGCAGGAAAGGAACTGGCGGCATTTGCCAATGGAGCGGAAATTATCCTGACCATTGAAGCAAAGGGAATTGCCCTGGCGTACGAGATTTCAAAGCAGCTTCATATGAAGAAATTTGTGGTAGTCCGGAAAAGCGTGAAGTCCTATGTGAAATCATTTATCCAGGATGCGGTGCATTCCATTACAACAGAGGGAAATCAGGACATTTTTCTGGATGAAACGGATGCAGAGAAGTTAAAGGGAAAGAAAGTTGCAATTGTGGATGATGTGATTTCAAAAGGAGAATCCCTGGCTGCGGCAGAGCGTCTGGTGCAGAAAGCCGGAGGAGAGGTTTGCAGCAGGCTTGCAATTCTGGCAGAGGGAAAAGCGGCAGAGCGGACAGATATCACATTTTTACAGAAACTACCATTGTTTCAGAAAGGAAAAGAATCCTATGAGCCTGTTGATTAAGAATGTTGCGATTGCAGATGTGTTGGAAGATGAGATAAAAACCGGGGATATTTATATCAGAAATGGTCGTTTTGAGAAAATTGCAGAGCATATTGATGCCAGTGAAATAGAAGAAAAGGAGCATCTTACGGTAATCAATGGGGAAGGGCTTACTGCCCTGCCGGGATTAATTGACGCCCATACCCATGTGGAGCTTAGCATGTTAAGCAGTGCATCTTTTGCAGAGGCACTGATACAAAACGGAACCACAGCAGCAGTCTTAGACCCTCATGATGCAGTAAATGTCTTAGGACATAAAGGTGCAAAATATCTGATGGAAGAGATGAAGGAGACAGATCTTACACCGGTCTGGATGGCATCTCCCTGTGTTCCGTCAGCACCGGGATATGAAGACTGTTATGGACAGGTGATGCTTTCCGATGTCAAAGTGATGGTGGAAGAATATGGCATGTATGGAATTGCAGAAGCAATGGATTATAACCGGGTCATTGCAAAGGAAGCTTCTTTAAAAGAAATCTTAGATTATGGAAAAGAAAAAGGTTTAAAAATAGACGGACATGCGCCGGGTGTATTGGGAGCTGACTTAGATACCTATATTGCAGCAGGCGTAAGCTCTGATCATGAGAGTGTAACGGTGGAGGAAATGTTAGAAAAATTCAGAAAAGGAATGTATGTCATTATCCGCCGTGGCTCCTTAAAAGAGCCTGCAAGTGCAAAAGAATTCTTAGATAAAGCAGGAGACAGCGACCATATTTTACTTTCTACCGATGGCTGTATTACAGCAAAAGATATGGCAGAGCATGGACATATGAACTATGCACTGGCGCAGATTGTGGAAGAAGGTGTGGAGCCGCTTCAGGCAATCAAACTTGCTACGGTTTATCCGGCAGCAGCCTATGGCTTAAAGGACAGAGGTGTCATTGCAGAAGGATATCGTGCAGACATGATACTTGTGAAGAATTTAACAGACTTTAAGGTGCAGGATGTTATTGTAAACGGAGAAATTGCAAAGGCTTCTTATCCGCGAATGGATTATCCGAAAGAAGTGATCCATTCCATAAAGCGGGATGATTTAAAAGAAGGAGAACTTACGATTCCATTGCCGGAAGGCTGCATAGATGGCGAAGTAAAAGTCAATATTGTAAAAATCGTGGACGGAACCTTAGAGACAATTCACGAAGAGAGAAAGCTTCCGGTAAAGAACGGTGCACTCATTTTAGAGGATGACTTAATGTATTGTGCAGTAGTAGACCGCTACCGGAAAGATGGTTCCATCGGAATCGGCATCATCAGCCAGGCAGGAGCACTGCAGGGAGCATTTGCCGGTTCGGTAGGACAGGATACCCAGAATCTGATTGCATTTGGAACTTCTCTTTCGGATATGACGCTGGCATTTAATCAGGTCATTGCAAAACAGGGTGGTCTTTCTTATGTAAGGGATGGAGAAGAGAAACAATTTGTGGGGCTTCCGGTACTTGGCATTTTAAGTCAGAAGCCAATGGATGTATTTGTAGAGGAAACAGATAGACTTTTAACTGATTTGTGGGAACATGGCTGTATTCTTAAGAATCCAATCCTCACTATGAGTCTTCAGATTTCCCTTGCTGTTATTCCGGAGATGGCAATTACCAACCGGGGATTATTGGATATTATAAATAATCGATTTATTCCAGTCTGTGAACTGGTTTAGATAAAACAAAAGAAAGGACGTTTAATATGGAAAAGTTTTTCAAACTGAAAGAAAATGGTACCAGCGTAAAAATCGAGTTTATCGCAGGTATCACAACATTTGTTACCATGGCTTACATCATCATGGTAAATCCGGCAATGCTTGCCACACCTTTTGAAGGAACCGATATGTATGATAAGGTATTCAACGGTGTATTTTTTGCCACCTGTCTGTCCGCATTTTTAGGAACCTTCTTAATGGGAGTTCTTGCCAAATTGCCGTTTGCCCAGGCACCTGGTATGGGAATGAATGCATTCTTTACTTACACCGTAATGCTTGGCATGGGTTATTCCTATGAAGCATCACTGGCAATGGTATTCATTTCCGGTGCATTATTTATTCTGATTACTTTATGTTCCTTCCGGGAAAAAATTGTAATGGCAATTCCGAAAAATATAAAAGTTGCCATATCAGTGGGTATCGGATTATTCCTTGCATTTATCGGCTTCCAGGATGCCGGTCTTATTGTAGGAAATGAAAGCACCATGGTATCTTTGGTGGATTTTTCTACTTTCTCTGAAAATCCGGTGGCCTGCTGGGGCGCAATTTTAGCCTTCTTTGGAATCGTACTTACCACCGTTCTTTATAAGAAAAAAGTAACCGGTTCTATTTTAATCAGTATTTTTGTAGTAACTATTCTTGGAATTTTCACCGGAAATACGGTATTTGATGGCTTCCAGATTAACTTCGGTGCCCAGGTAAAAGATTTCGCAGATGTTTCCTTATTCGCATGCTTCCGCGGTTTCCGCGAATTATTTATGGGAAGCTCGGTAGGACAGGCAATTTTAACTTTAATCATGCTGATTATCACCTTCTCCATGGTTGACATGTTTGATACGATCGGAACCTTAATCGGAACTGCAAAATCCGCAAATATGTTAGATGAAGATGGAAATATTCCAAATGCAAAGAAGAGCCTTCTCTGTGATGCAATTGCAACGGTTGGCGGTTCTGTATTTGGTACTTCCACCGTTACCACTTATGGTGAATGTATCTCCGGAATCAGCGTAGGAGGAAGAACCGGACTGACTTCTGTATTTACAGCAATCATGTTCTTAGCAGCAATCATCTTTGCTCCGTTTGTAAGCATCATCCCATCCTGTGCAACAGCACCGGCATTAATCTTCGTAGGTGGTCTTTTGTTAAGTGCCATCAAAGATATGGAATTTGATGATGTATCTGAAGCAATTCCGGCATACTTGGCATTAATCATGATGCCGCTTACCTACTCCATCGCAAACGGAATTGCCGTTGGATTGATTGCTTATACATTAATTAAAATCTTTACCGGAAAGTTCAAGGAGTTAAACATTATCACCGTGGTATTATCCGCACTCTTTGTTATCCGTTATCTGATGATTTCCTTATAATCTTTTGAAGAATTGCATAAGAAAAGCGCAGGGCAATGAATGCTCTGCGCTTAAACTTTTTCGCTATGTAATAATTCTACTGTGGCTGATTTGGATTCTGCTGTTCTGGCTGCTGATACTGCTGCTGACCATTGAACTGCTGTGACTGTCCATTGAACTGTGGCTGTCCGTTGAACTGCTGCTGTCCATTAAACTGCTGCTGTCCGTTAAACTGCTGCTGTCCGTTAAACTGCTGCTGTCCATAATAAGCCTGCTGTGCCTGATTTACCTTTGGAGCTACAATGCCGTAAGCCCAGTTTGCAAGTCCGTTTAATCCAGGAACGTTTGCTTCGTTTCCTTTGGCTGTGTTTACAAGAGCCATGATACAGAAAATCAGAACTACAAGGCTTACAATACCATCAATGACAGAAATTGCTGTTCCCCATACAGAACCCATAAGAGGTATCTGGTATAAGAAATCGAAAATGTTTAAAATACCATTTACGATATCTGCAAAGATACATAAGAAAAATGCCTGAATTACCTGACGGGAAGCCCACTCATTTTTCTCAACAATGAGAACAAAGCCAGCCAGTAATGCAAGAACGGTGCTGTATCCTAAGAATGCAAGGATAAAAGCTGCTACTGCATAAAATGATAATCTGATACCTAATTTACCTTTTTCCATTATATTTGTTCCTCCTGAAATGGTTTAATATTTTACAATATATAAGTATACTGTTCTTATGAGAAAAAAGCAAATGGATTCAGGAAAGAATAAGCAAAAAAGAGGTAAAATGCAGGAGAAAAAAACTGTGAATTCTCTCTTGACGGATACGCACAGCTTTGGTAAACTATATGAGTGTGAATTGACACAATTAAATATGTGGCGTCTTAGCCAAGTGGTAAGGCACGGGTCTGCAACACCCTTATCGCCGGTTCAAATCCGGCAGACGCCTTTTTAAAGAGAACCGAAGAGGTTCTCTTTTTTTAATAGTAGTTGTAATATGAAAGTATGCAGAAATGAAATCCCGGAAAAGCCTATTATAATAAAAGCTGCTAACACATATCCGGTTATTTTTGGTAACAATATGGGAATAGAAACTGGTAGTGCATTTATGCAAATACATAAAAAAGTAGCTGGAAGATATTTAAAAGTCAATATAACTGCATTTTTTACGGTATATTTTAAAGTAGTTCTGTATTGATCCGGAAGAAAAAATGCATAAATAAGAAAACCCTGCAATAACAACAAAATAAGAAATTGTATACAGAGAGTGAGAGACCTGAAAAAGGTTTCTGGCATAAAAGGTAAAATGTATAAGTTAATCAGACAAAATATAAATAAAATCATTACAGGTAGCCAAAGAAGAATATTCTGCTTTAAATTTTTTCTCCAAAAGAAAAAATAAGTTCTTGCAATATAGGATTCTGTATTTTGTGAAAGTTTTAAATTTGTTTGATAAAGGGCGTAAAAGGATACCCCGATTGTAATGATAGGAAGGGATGTAATAATGAATAAAAAATTTAAAGCAATTAAACTGGTAAATTTATTGATAAATCGAAAAAATTTACCATCAAGTGAAAAGAAGTTTTCCATAGTATAATATCCTTTCAAAATTAATTCTATATTGTGGAATCCCGGATAATAAGTTTTGTTTTATATTCCATATATGAATGAGGAGAGTTTGGATATTGTATCCGCTCTAACATCTGGCGGGCTGCAGCAATACCAAGGTATTTTTTTGGAGTCTGTATTGTAGTGAGAGAAGGCGTAATCCTTTCAGAAGCAGGAATATCATCAAATCCTACTACACTTACATCTTTTGGAATCTGATAACCCAAAAATTGAAGAGCATATATTAATTGGATTGCTGTATGGTCATTCCCGCAAATAAATACATCCGGAACAGAAGCCATCTTTTGTAATTTTTTAACGACTGTTTGAAAGTCCTGAAATTCATCAGAAGTTTCTGTTAATAAGCAATGTTTCTGGTCTAGTTCCAGGTGATTATCAGAAAGACATTCTTGTAATGCATCAAAACGTTCCTGAAAACCTCGTCCTACATTTGCGGAATAAATATCTCCAACAAAGGCAAAACGCTCGGCACCCTTGGAAATTAAATAATTTACAATCCGGTGAATATTTTTTTTGTTCTCCATAGTAACAATATCTATCATATCTAAAACAGGATTATAATCCTTTGGTAAATCAACAGTAATAATTGGAAGATTATATTGTAACAATGCATTGCAGATAGCCCCATCACAAATTTCCACAAGAATAATACCTTTAATGGAAGGATCTTTTAATGCAGTAGGAAAATCCATTTTTTTCAAATCACTTTCAGACATGATTCCAATTACAAGATGATAATGTGCATTAGATAAGATGGATTCAATACCTGTTAAAACCGCAGTCCAGAATTCAGAGTCTGGTGCATAGGTTTTGGTAAGAAACAGGATAGAACCATTATTCACATTAGATGGAGAAGTAACATCTCCCGATTCGGAAAAAAGTTCTTTGTTTATGTTATTGTAATTCAGTTCTCTGGCTTTATTTAAAACCCGCTGCTTTGTTTTCGAAGAAACTTCATTACTGTTTTTTAAAGCTTTAGCAACAGTATTTCTGGATAAGTTTAATTCTTCGGCTAATTGTTTAATCGTGCATTTCATACTTCTACCTCCAGATTTATTGTAACACTTTATTAAAAATAAAGGAAGAAGAAAATGTGCGAAAAATAAAAATGCACGAAATGCACAAAATAACAATGAAAAGATGTATAACATGTATAAAACAACAGTTTTTATTATGTAAAAAAAATAGAAAATGATAAAATTGAGAAAGCTATGTTGAAAATAAATAGTGCATATGCTACAATTTAAGCATAAAAAGAACGAAAAAAACGTGCAAATAGTGCAAAGAGAGGTGCGTATGAAAAAATTATTGTACAGACCAAAAGATGCATGGGTTGGAGATTTAATACCATATTATGAAAATGGAACTTTTTATGGTTATTATCTGCATGATCCAAGAATCAGAGACAAGGAGTATGCAGAAGAAACTACCTGGCATCTTGTAACAACAAAAGACTTTGTAAATGTGGAATACAAAGGGGAAGCAATCAAGAGAGGAGGAGATGACAAGCCAAATAAGAATGCTTACACTGGTTCCGTAATAAAAGACAAAGAAAATCTTTATCATGCATTTTTTACTGCGTATAATGAAGATATAAAAATTAATGGAAAAAGTGTACAGTCTGTAATGCAGGCAGTAGGAACAGATTTAGAACATCTTAATACGGTAGAAGAATTTTTGTTTGTTTCTGATGGAAAGCAATATGAAGAATTTGACTGGCGGGATCCATTTGTATACTGGAACGAAGAAGATGAATGTTATGACATGCTTCTGGCTTCAAGAATTAAAGGAGGAGGTGAATTAAGGGGAGGCTGTATTGCATTGTGTAAGTCAAAGGATTTGAAACAATGGACCTATGAAAAACCGTTTTATGCCCCTGGCATGTATATCACCATGGAATGTCCTGAAATTTTCAAGATGGGAAATTACTGGTATCTGGTTTTCTCCACTTTTTCGGATCAATTTACTACACATTATAGAATTTCAAAAAGTCCAAACGGACCATGGGAAATTCCTGAAGATGATGTCTTTGACACCAGATCAGATTATGCAATCAAAACCGCATCAGATGGACAGCGAAGATTTGCATTTGGATGGATTGCAAGCAAATATGGAAATAAAGATTTTGGACCATGGGAATGGGGTGGAACAATGGTGTTCCATGAATTGATTCAGAATCCGGAAGATGGAACATTAAAAGTCCGTGTTATTCCAGGTGTGAAAGAGTTCTATGATGAAGTACAGGATATGAAACCAGCAGCAGGCTATAATAGCCGGATAACAAAGACAGAAAAAGGAATTCATGTAATAAGTGATACCTTAGGCTCCGGTGTCTATGAAATTCCGGAAGATTGCTTTTCAATTGAAATGGATGTCTGTGTGAAGCGGGGACATGAATTCGGAATAGCGTTACATGTTGATTCTGAAATGGAAAAGGGTTATTTTTTAAGAATGAATCAACGGAAAAAGGAAGTAGCATGGGATATGTGGCCACGTTCAGAAAAGGGAATCTATCAGTGGCAGATAAAAGGTGATATACCATACCAGATAGAAACATCCAGAAGGCTTCCGGATGCAGATGAATATCATTTACTGATAATAAGAGAAGATGATATCTGTATTGTGTATATTAATGATGAAATTGTATTATCTACCAGAATGTATGATCACAAAGGTGGCTATGCCGGTGTTTATGTGGTACAGGGAGAAGTGGAATTAAACAATTTTGTGATAAAAACAAGAAAAGAGAGGGATTAAAATGAAAAAGAGAATGATGAGTATTTTATTGTTAGCAACAATGGTAACAGGGTTGATTGCAGGCTGTGGTTCTACAAAAAAAGAAGCAAAAAATGATGATGATGTGGTAACTGTTACGTGGATGACATCAAGACCTGTGGATGGTGAAATAGATCAGGTAATGCATGAAATTGCAGATCAGTACAGTAAAGAAAAAGGCGGAAAGTGGAAAATTGAATTTGAAACAACAGCGGACAGACCTTCCTATTTACAGAAATTAAAGACATTAATTGCCGGAGGCAATATGCCGGATATAATTGATATTGATGCCGATCCATATTGTCAGGAGCTGGTAGATGCAGGAATGTTAGTAGATGTAAAACAATTTTTAAAAGATAATGACAGATATGATGATTTCTATCCGATTGCATTAAAATATCAGGAATTTACAGATGGTTCCATGTATACTTTACCATTAGAATATCATGTGGAAATGACATGGTATAACAAAGAAATTTTTGAACAGTATAATCTGACACCACCAACTACCATGGATGAGTGGCTGAATGTATGTAAAACCTTAAAAGATAATGGAATTACACCGATTTCGGTAGATGGTGTTGACAGATGGCCGGTACAGAGATACTTAGCAATGCTTCCATTTAGAGAAACCGGAAATGATTTTATCATTAATTTAAGAGATGGAAAAGAGAAAATGGACAGTGAAACCGGAAGAGAAGCAGCAGAATTTATGAAAGAAATGGGTCAGTATTTTAATGATGGATTTGCTGCAACAGACTATGCAACAGCACAATCAATGTTTTTAGATGGAAAATCTGCAATGTATTATATTGGTGACTGGGAAATCGGCGCTATGCAGGATGCATATAAGCAGGGTAAAATTGATTATTTTTATCTTCCTACTATTGAAGGTGCAAAAACACAGCCAAATGAATTTTGTATAAATTCTGGAATTGGTATGGCATTTAATGCAGAAACATTTGATGAAAAAACAAAAGATTTTATCTTATATGTAATTGATAATTATGGTAAATTATATGCTGGAAAACAGCAGATGTCTCCAATTAAAACCGATTTACCGGATGATGTTGAATACTCAGATCTTTATCTGAAAATTCAGGAAGATATGCAGTCTACAGGTGAAAACTTCCTGAAGCCTTGGGATACATACCTTGATTCCAATACCAATACCGTTATGCAGGATAATTTATTATTGCTGGCGTCCGGTGATTTATCAGTAGACGATTTTTGTAAACTGGTAGATGATTCTATTGCAGAATATACAAAATAAGTAAATGACATATCGAGATATGTATTATCATGATTGGTAATACATATCTCGTAACAGACTTATATAAATGAAAAGAAAGGAGACCAGCTATGAAAAGTCAACCATAAATTAGTAAAAAATTTCTTTTTCA
>OGUL01001529.1_pt1 | contig 19235 bp, 9 predicted proteins | sample 1553651 | NCBI WGS metagenome assembly OGUL01 (sample SAMEA2580048, study PRJEB22360) | human gut metagenome | biome: human gut; feature: human-associated habitat; material: faeces | place: Denmark | collected 2008/2010
ATAAACCTTTGCCGCTATGGTTCCAATCGAAAAGTAGGCCTAGGTTGGCGGTAATATTGCCGCTTGTTTGCGGACGGAAGCGGCCTCCAGTATGAGATACGTTGAGTTCTCCCAGATATTCGCTTAGCAACTCTGCGAAGTCATAGTTGTTATTGATATGTGGCAAGAACTTACGGTAGGCGGCGGTCATAGCGTCCCAATTTACGCCGTGCATATTCACGTTGTAGAACCGTTTTTGCTCTTGTTTATAGACATGGTCGAACATATACTCACGCTCGGCGGCCAAGTCCATTTTTAAGTTCGCTTGGTAATGAATCGGTGTTAGTTTCTCCGATCCCATATCCATTTTTTGCATGGAATTGCTACCCAACAAGAACAGGTTCTTACCTTCCTTATCCATTTCCATGTTCGCCCATCCGGTATTCATCTTGTGGAGTAGCTTGGTCTCTTTCTTGCGCAAGTCCATTTTCCACAGGTCGTATTTGTCTTCGAAAGCCGAGAAATAATATAAGGTCTCGCCATTCTTCGAGATGACGGCGCTACCCATTTCGGAGGAATTAGGAGTAAGACGTAGGATACGATCTTGGATTCCTTTCAGTTCCACTACGATATCCTTGGGCTTTTCGTCTTTCTTTTCATCGGCTTTATCTTCTTTTTTCTTGTCGTCGGTTTTGTCCCCGGCTACCTCTTTCTGCTCCTTTTCCAGTTCCTTTTGCAACTCATAATCCTCTTTGCTCAAGCGGAATTTATCATAAGCGTCTTGATTCATGAATACCAGCATGGCATCATTCAAGGAACCCCATGAGGCATGCGCACGCATTCCGTAACGCTCGGTGGTGAATAAGATGGCGTTTCCATCCAGTACCCATTGTGGGGAGGTGCTGGTGTAACCGCTATTGGTCAGGTTGGTGATCTCCCCGCCTTGCGCGCTAACCAAGCCTATATCCGAATAAGGATCGTGTTTGTTGCCGATAAACCGGAGCGTGAACCATTTACCGTCTGGCGACCATGAGTAATCGAAACCGCCGGCTGTACTATACCATGTGGAGCCATCCGTGACTTGGCGTACTTTCTTCGTCTCAAGGTTGACTACCATCAGCCGCATACGGTCTTCTATGAAAGCGAGTTCCTTACCATCCGGTGAGAATTGAGGATAATTACGCTCTACGGTCTTAGAAGGTAAGAGAACTTCCTCTTCGATAATCGTTGCGTTCGGGAAATTAGCTTCTTCCTTACGTGCGATCTTTGCCAAGTAAAGTTGCCAATTACCACCACGCTCGCTGGCATAAGCCAAGGTACGGTTATCCGGCGAGAAGCATACGCCTGTTTCGGCGGCCGGGGTATGGGTGATTTGTTTGGTCGTGTTGTAATCGGCCGAGGTGACGAATACCTCGCCTCTTAGGGTTAAGGCGATCTGCTTGCCATCGGGGGATACGGTGGCTGAGGTAGCTCCTTTGCTGGAATTCAGATCGCTGATTTGCTCTTGATCGTCACGGATCAAATCAATCCGCACTTTCTGCGGATTGACTCCCGGACGTTGTGTATAGATCTCGCCATCGTATGTGTAGCATAATGTATTGTCGCTACCTGTAGAGAGGAAACGTACGGGATGTGTCTTGAACTTAGTAACCGCCGTTATAGATTGTGGGGTGTTGAGAGGGAATGAATATACATTGAAAGACCCTCCGTTGCGTTCGCTCAGAAAGTAAACCGTCTGTCCATCCGGGGTAAATACGGCGTTGCGGTCTTCTCCCGCATGGTCGGTCAAATTGGTATGTTTTCCAGTTTGCGTATCGTACATCCATATATCCCGGGTGACGGACGAGGTATGATGTTTACGCCATTCATCCTCGAAGCCCTTACGGTCTTGGTATAAGAATGTCTTTCCGGATTTATCGAAGCAAACCATCTCGGCGGGTGTTCCCAATACTTGCTCCGTACGTCCGCCACCGATCGGCACTTTATAAAGTTCCGTCATGGCCGAGGTCGGGAATAAGGCACTCTGGGCGGGATCTTGTATGGATGCGGAGAAGAGTACGTATTTGCCGTCGGGAGTAAAGGCCGATGGAATCTCGGAGGCGGAATGAGTGGTGAGGCACTGTGCCGTTCCACCGTTGGAGGGCATTACGAATAAATCGAAATTGCCGTTACGATCGCTGGCGAAAGCGATTTGTTTTCCGTCCGGAGACCAGATTGGCGTGCATTCATACGATGCTTGGGTGGTAAGTTGTGTCGCTGTTCCTCCTTTGGCCGGTACTTTATAGATATCTCCTTTGTAACAAAATGCGATCTCTGTTCCATCAGGAGAAATTTGTACATCACGCATCCACAAAGGGGTTACAGCGTAGCTGGTAGTCGCAAAGCCCAAGGCAATGCAGGTTAAAAGTTTTTTCATGTACTTAATGCTTTTTTAGAATGGTACGAAGATACATATTATTTTGTACCCATCAGTCTGCTCTCTATTGAAATATTAACTGGATTTACCCTTTCAATTTCACGATAAATAACACGAGGCTTTCCCCTTGGGCCTGTGCGGGGAAAGTATTTCGCAGATCCTCTCCGGATTTGCTGAAACAATAGGAATGGCAATAGGGATCGATAGGGTCCATTCGTCGCACATTACCGGTTTGATAAAAATTATCTTTTAATCCTTCTTTTACCTGCCAGCATTCTTCCTTCTCCGTATCATAACAGAAGGTGTAATTTCTGGACTCATCCTCTGCGTTATAGTAAGTAGATACCCAGAAACGGCTACCCATGCGGATCGGTAGCAAAGGAAGTGTATTCTTTCCGGCAAGGTTCTCCAAGGCTTGGCTTTGCCGCTTTTGCTTAATATATAAAGTGTCCCGTAATAAGTTCCCGGGTTGATAGGAGGGGGCGTAGGCATAAACCGTTCCGCTTCCGGGCTCCACGGCTACTTCCGGGGCGAGACAACCGATCGGGCATGCGGAACGCTCCAGATCGACCGGACGGATCGTATGAGATTGTAATTTATGGAAAGAGGAATCGTATTCAACGATTTGTTTCTCAATCGTGGCGGTTTTCCCTGCCGTATCCCCATGAACACATTCCTCGGTGGTAAATATCCGGTTATTGTGCATGGATATGGATAGCATATGCCTATTCTCCGGAAGGTCGCATTTCAGTTTCTTGCGGGTAAGGAGATCACCATTGAATGAGTAATAGAAAATATCGTCCGTGTTTCCAAGTACGATCAGCTGCTGGTTGGCCGGGTTCACTACATACCCCGCTACCCGTATGTCATCCGGATGGGTGATGCGACAGATAAATTCTCCCTTGCGATTGAAACGGTAAAGCGTCTCATTGCTGATAAGGAATAGGTTATCTCCCTCTTGACGGATATACTTGGCCTCCCTGATCGAATGCGTCCCTGAGTCCTGTAATGGAATGGCGATTACCTCATCCGCGATGTCAGACAAGGCTCCGGTAGGGTTGCTCCGGATCGATTCATTCGAGATTAACAGGTTATAGGCTTGCTTTCCGCAAACCAATAGAACAAGTAGTAATAAATATGTAAAGGTTCTTTTCATATCATCGCTAAATTAAAGAAGGATAAACCTTTTTATGATTTTTACGAATTGTTTTTATAAAACGTAGATCATCTGATTTTATTGGATAAGCCTAGAATTATTCTTGTAGAAATACCCAATTATCCCCCTCGGACATGGATTCTTTATAGGAAAAGCCTTCCCATGTGAATGCTTTTAATGTCTCCGGGTCAGAAATCCGGTTCTTTATGAGATAGCGGCTCATTTGTCCCCGGCACATCTTGGCGTAGATCACGATCGTCTCCGCTTTGCCGTTCTTCCAGATCTTGAACTCGGGCGTGATGATCCGGACGGATCGCTCCACCTCCTTCCACTGGAAAGAGGGTTGGATATCCAAGCTGGCTAGATTCAGTAGGATTCCGTCTCCCTGTCGGACGTCATGGATTAATATATTTGTTTGCCTGTCCTTCCAGAAGGCGTACATATTCCCGTCGCCTAGTTCCGGGATTTTTACGTCGAACTTCATCCGGTAAGGCTTGATAAGGTCTAATGGGCGAAGTAACCCGTAGCATCCCGATACGAAACGCATATGTTCTTGCGAGAAAAGAAAATCCTCCTCCGTGAAGTCTTTCGGGCTGATATTCTTGAATACGACACCGGTATAGGCGAGTATCGCTTGTAAGGGCTGGTTGTCTTCCGCATGAAAATCTTGGTATCTGTGGTAACATTCCGCCGCCAGTTTCGGGCTGAGCTTGAGGATACGACTTAATTCGTCAATGGGAAATTGGGTCATATGCAGGGCGATCTCGTTCGCCTCTTGCTGGAAACGTGGAGTCGTGCCTTGCGGCGCTTTTATCTTGGATGTCCCGGTCATTGTCTTAGCCGGAGATAATAATATCAACATATCTATATTGGATTTGGATTGATCGCATAAAGGTAATCCATATTAAGATTCAAATAGGGTATAAGCATCCCAATAAATCTTAAAGTATCTCGACTCGAATGGGGGATTTAATGGAGGAATGAGTCTTGGTGATAGAAATGTAATGAGGATTATGAAGATGAGAGACGTGAAGATGCGACCTATATTCCTTTTGATAGTATTCATCCTACCTACGATGGCCCATGCGCAGTGGACGGAACAGGATTCTTTGCGCCTGCAAGAATTTTTATCCGGCAAGGAGGAGATACGTTTGAATCCTGAGTTTCAGAAGGCGATAGAAAGCGGGACTTTTCTACGACCCGATCAACCGGGAACCCATATGTTATCCTCACCAAGTGAGTTGCCGATTACGAAAGACTTCTCGGAATATGTACAGTTAGATACTTTACGTAGGTTGACCAATTATGATTCGATTACCCCAGTCCTATTCATGCTGCTGAATTTTAAGTCACCTTCCCGTTCATTGGCCATACAGAAGCAAGCGCACACGATTAGGCTCCCTAAGAATCAGGATTGGAAAGAGTTAAAGGTAGGTAAGGTTCCTATGGCTGCCAACGTAAAACTGACTAATATATACTCGGATGTCGTGAAAGATGGCCAGCGAAGGGGAGGGGTACTTGCTACCATAAGAGTCTATTTCGACGCAGAGGATTTACTAGAGACTATTTTCTGGAAAAGTGCCCGTGATAAGAAGAGAAACAGGAAACGGGAGAATACGTGGAAGTATTATAATGACTATCCGTAAATTGTTGGATTTATAGGATATAACCACTCGAAAAAAACACGTACGTGAATTTCAAAAAACATGTACGTGTTTCCGGAAAAACTCGTACGTGTTTTTTTGAGAACATTGACTGTTTTTACCTAGATACTGTGCGTTTACTATCAAAACCTTTTTCTCTCTCTTTTGTTCTTTCTGAAAAGATACGTCCGAATGACATCCGAAATGGACGGTTTGACGGGGAGTTCTCTATTCTGTTTTATAATATTAAGACAAAATGTCATATTTTCGTTTTGGTATTTCTTTTGTAAGGATATAAGTGTAAAATAAATTAGAAAAGAATATAAGAAAGGAGCTTAAATATATGAATTTAAACAATTTTACAATCAAGGCGCAGGAGGCTGTTCAACAAGCCGTACAGTTGGTTACCAAAAATAATCAACAGGTTATCGAACCGGTTCACTTGTTGAAAGCTGTCATTATGACGGGTGAGAGTGTTACTAATTTTATCTTTCAGAAATTAGGGGTAAACGCTCAAAACCTGAATATGGTACTGGATCGCCAAATCGAATCTTATCCTAAGGTTTCGGGAGGCGAACCCTATCTCTCTAGCGAGTCGAACACTGTCTTACAGAAGGCGATCGATTATTCCTCTAAGATGGGGGATCAATATGTATCGTTGGAGCCGATCATCTTGGCGTTGTTCACGGAAAAGAGCACCGCTTCACAGATATTGAAAGACGCCGGCGTGACAGAGAAAGAGTTACGTCAAGCGATCGAGGAATTGCGTAAAGGAAATAAGGTGACAAGCCAATCCGCCGAGGAGACGTACGATGCCTTAGGAAAATACGCCATCAATTTGAACGAGCGTGCCCGTAGTGGTAAACTGGACCCCGTGATCGGACGTGACGAGGAGATCCGCCGTGTCTTGCAGATATTGAGCCGCCGTACGAAGAACAATCCGATCTTGATCGGTGAGCCGGGTGTAGGTAAGACTGCTATCGCTGAGGGGTTGGCCCATCGTATCGTTCGGGGTGACGTTCCCGAGAACTTGAAGTCTAAACAGATCTTCTCGTTGGATATGGGTGCGTTGATCGCCGGAGCTAAATATAAAGGCGAGTTCGAGGAACGTTTGAAAGCGGTGGTGAACGAGGTTACGAAATCCGAGGGTGAGATCATCCTCTTTATCGATGAGATCCATACCTTGGTAGGAGCCGGTAAAGGCGAAGGCGCCATGGATGCAGCTAACATCTTGAAACCGGCCTTGGCTCGTGGTGAGCTACGTTCGATCGGTGCCACGACGTTGGATGAGTATCAGAAGTATTTTGAGAAGGATAAGGCGCTTGAGCGTCGGTTCCAGACCGTTATCGTAGACGAGCCGAGTGAGTTGGATACGATCTCCATCCTTCGTGGTCTGAAGGAGAAATACGAGAATCACCATAAGGTACGTATCAAGGATGATGCGATTATCTCTTCCGTGCAGTTGTCTACCCGTTATATCACGGATCGTTTCTTGCCGGATAAGGCGATCGATTTGATGGATGAGGCCGCCGCCCGTCTGCGTTTGCAGATCGATTCCGTACCGGAGTCGTTGGATGAGGTTTCCCGGCGTATCAAACAGTTGGAGATCGAGCGTGAGGCGATCAAGCGTGAGAACGACAAGTCGAAATTAGAGCAACTGAACAAGGAGATCGCCGACTTGAAGGAGGAAGAGACCAAGCAAAAGGCTCAGTGGCAGAGCGAGAAGGAGCAGATCAACAAGATCCAACAAAATAAGATCGATATCGAGAACCTGAAGTTTGAGGCTGACAAGGCGGAGCGTGAGGGTGATTACGGCAAGGTCGCTGAGATCCGTTACGGTAAGATCAAGCAAAAGGAAGAGGAGATCAAGGAGGTACAGGCTAAGTTGAAGACGATGCAAGGTGCCGCGGCTATGATCAAGGAGGAAGTGGATAGCGACGATATCGCCGATGTGGTATCCCGTTGGACTGGAATTCCGGTCAGCAAGATGATGCAGAGCGAGAAAGATAAGTTATTACGTCTGGAGTCCGAGCTTCATACCCGTGTGATCGGTCAGGAAGAGGCGATCAACGCTATCGCCGATGCGGTTCGTCGTAGTCGTGCCGGCCTGCAGGACCCGAAACGACCGATCGGTTCTTTCATCTTCCTCGGTACTACCGGTGTGGGTAAGACGGAGTTGGCCAAGGCGTTGGCCGAGTATCTGTTCGATGATGAGAATATGATGACCCGTATCGACATGAGTGAGTATCAAGAGAAATTCAGCGCGACTCGTTTGATCGGTGCGCCTCCGGGATATGTGGGTTACGATGAGGGTGGACAATTGACGGAGGCGATTCGCCGGAAACCTTACTCGGTTGTCTTGTTCGATGAGATCGAAAAGGCGCATCCGGATGTATTTAACATCTTGTTGCAAGTCTTGGATGATGGACGGCTGACGGATAACAAAGGCCGTGTTGTCAACTTCAAGAACACGATCATTATCATGACAAGTAACCTAGGTTCTTCCTTGATCCGTGAGAACTTCGAGAAGATGACACCCGCCACGCATGACAAGGTGGTAGACGAGACGAAGATCCAAGTACTGGAACTGTTGAAGAAGACGATCCGTCCGGAGTTCTTGAACCGTATCGACGATATCATCATGTTTACTCCGCTGAACGAGGAGGAGATTCGCAAGATCGTATCCTTGCAGTTGAACAGCGTGAAGAAGATGTTGGCTACGAACGGTGTCGCCTTGGACTTCACGAACGAGGCCGTGGACTTTATCGCCGACAAGGGCTTCGATCCTCAATTCGGTGCCCGTCCGGTAAAACGTGTCATTCAGAAGTATGTCTTGAACGAGTTGTCAAAGGCTTTGCTGGGTGGAACGGTAGACCGTAACCGCCCGATCGTGATCGATAGGAAAGACGATAGTTTGGTATTTAAGAATTAAAGGAAGCTGTCTGTTTGGTATAAGGCAGCTGTGATGTGAAGGCGGGGTGATCCTAAGAAGGGGCATTCCGCCTTTCCTCATAAGGATAACCAAGCAAATGGAAGCTCAACTTGGTTAACTTGTTTATGTATATGCAGAGAGGGAAAAAGATAGGTTATTGATTACATTATATAGTTATTATTTACCTCTTATGTTATTATTATGGCAAATAAATTTTTAATTTATGCTATAAAATTGTTTTCATATAAATAAATATCAGTATATTTGCGACTACATGCTAATTTGAAAATATGGGGAGTTGTTCTCTTGATATTCTAACTTTAGGGATACTGTGGAATGAATTTGCAAGTTAACTAATTGAATAATAATATTTAAAATCATGAATCAGGGTTCTATTTTTAACTGCGGATTTGCGTTGGTGATGAACAAGAGGTTTATATCCTTGTTTTTGTTAATCTTTACTTTAATGGGTATGATGGCCTGTCAAGAGAAAAAAGCTGTTTCTAAGCAAGTAAAAGTTGAATTACAAAGTCCTTTTTGGAGTTTTAATACTTCAAGGACAGCCAAAAGCAGCTTGTCCGGAACAGTGCCGGAGGCAGGGCTCTTGTTGTCGGATGATCAGTCAAAGGGTTTTACGATCCGGTTTACCGCTGATATAAAATCGGTCGCCCGAGAGCAAACTTTGCTTGAGATACCTCAGGTACTTAAAGTCTATCTTCGTAAGCATGATCCGGATGATCGAAAAATACAAAATTATCCGGCTTATAAAATGTTGGATGGTTCGGTTCCCGTATTAGAAGCGAGTCTTTCCTTGCAGTCTCCTTGGGATCCGAAAAAATTCCAGGATATGACGGTTGGTATACCTTTAGCGATATTAGATAGACCGGAGGGAAAACATGATATTATCCTTCAATTCTCCGGGGTCCAGTGGACTATTTACATAGATGGGCGCTTGTATGATAATGATTTCGCCCTAGGTTATCCGTTGGCGAGTCGGATGAAATTGTGGAGCTTAAACCCCGATTATGTGAGCGAGGCTAATTTGTATGAGCCAGCTATCCAACCGGAACAGATAGCGGCGCCAACACCGCAAATCGCCTCTAATATCCAATATTGGACACCTCCTTACCATAATGCTTGGGTGGGAGATGTGGTTACATTCTTCCATGATGGACGTTATCATGTGTTTTATTTGTTTGATCGCCGTGGCCACGCAAGTAAATTTGGAAGAGGTGGACATTATTTCGAGCATTTGTCTACCACGGATTTTCAAACTTGGGTAGAACATAAGCCAGCGACTCCTCTGGAATACCAATGGGAGACATTCGGAACCGGTACGCCTTTTCTTTTTAATGGCAAACTCTGTATTAGTTATGGGCTGCATACTACTCGTATCTATCCTAAGGAAGAAACTACGCTTCCGATGCAATGGACTTATCTGGAGAAGAATGGTTATACGGGCTCGTTTAATTATGATACGATCCAGGGACTTGTACCGGCTGGCTCTACTTATTCGATAAGCGAGGATGGTGTTACCAACTTCAAAAAGACACATATATTATACCATCCTTGTGAGAATCCGAGTATCTATACTGATCCTGATGGTAATTTGAAAATGTTGGCTAACTATGGTGCTCGTGGAACTTGGAAGGCTGATTCCGTGAATGGTGGATGGAAATGCTTGGATGCTGATTTCCCGCTAGGCGGTGATTGTACCTTCTTTTTCCGTTGGGGCGAATATGATTATATCATTGGTGGTTTTACCCGTCTTTGGTCTAAATTGGCTAAGGATCCGGAGTTTGCCTATAAAGACGTCGTGGTTGAAGGAACGGATTTCTATAACGGGCTGTCTGTTCCCGCGATTACGGAAATACCTGGAGGGCGTTTTTTGATGGCGGGGTGGCTGAAAATGCAGAACTGGGGAGGGCCATTGGTGATCCACGAGTTAATACAATATCCAGATGGACGTATCGGAACGAAATGGATGGATGAGATAATTCCGGCGACGGGAACTCCGAAAAAGCTTTCAGCTAAACTTACCGGGACAGGTGATTTTCCCGTTTCAAGCAAGTCGTTTATGTTGACTTTTAAAGTATATCCAGATCAGCCGAGACAAGGTAATTTGAAGGTTTTGTTCTTGCCAGAAAAGGGAGAGGAATCTGCTTGTGAATGGCAATTGCAGCTAGACAAGGCACGTGCCCAGTACGGAACAAATTTGACCGCTACCTATGCTTCGAGTGAAAAAACGCTGAGGGAAGGTGGTGCCCCGCAGACGGCGAGTAATTATGCCATTGAAAATGGTATAGATACGAGCAAGCCGTTTATGGTTCGTATACTTGTTGATGGTTCTGATAAATTCGGAGGATCGTTGATTGATACGGAAATTGCCGCTCAAAGAACGATGATCTCGTATCGTCCGGAACTTACTGTCGGTAATTTGCGATTTTGTATGGAAGGGATATCCGTACAAGACATTAGTCTTGCGCCATTGAGTGATTAAGAACTATTATTACTAACTTCTTATCCCGTATAGATATTCTTGATGAGTGTTTTATGCGGGATTTTTTGTATAGAAGTATTTTGATGTTCAAATTGTTTATATTATCATATATGTAATAATATTGTTGAGTATGTAATGTGGTATTGCTATTTCTTTATATTTTACCTCTTAAGTCTTATGGTTGTATATGTTATATGTAAATAAAATTACATTCTATTTCCTTGTTTGTAGATAAAATTTATAAAATTCTGCTTTTAAAAATTCATATATTGTCATATATGTAATATATAAATTTTAATTTGCGATTAAATATATAGCTTATTTGTTTGTTTATTGTAAAATATATGATAATTTTGTGGTGCTATATAGTGGGATATCTAAGTTTGGTTATTATATATAAGTTCAACTTGAATCTAATGTTTAATTAATCTTTCAAATCTATGGATTGTATGAATACTAAAAAAACATTGTACCGGTGTGCATTGATTGCTTGCTTGGGTGGTATGCGAGTACTTGATGCATATGCTGCTATGCCGGATGTAGCATGGCAAATGCCTCAACAACAAGAGCGGCCTGTTAAAGGACGTGTGTTGGATAAAAAAGGAGAGCCTGTTTTAGGAGCTACAATTGTGGATAAACGTAATACAAACAATGGGACTATAACGGATATGGATGGTAATTTCTCTATAAATGTCAAGGATAACAGTATTTTGGTTTTTAGTTATATAGGATATAAAAGTGCGGAATATCCTGCGAATGAGGTAGAGGGGAAAAATATTGTATTAGAAGAAGATGCCTTGAATCTGGACGAGGTTGTAGTAACAGGTTATACTTCTCAGAGAAAGGCGGACTTAACGGGGTCTGTATCTATTGTTAAGGTAGATCAGTTGAAAACAGGTTCGTATGGTAGCGCAATGAAAGCAGCCCAAGGGAAAGTTGCGGGTATGTCTGTCATGACGGATGGCGCTCCTAATGCGAATGCTACGATCCGGATACGTGGTGAAGGTACGCTGAATAATAATGATCCGTTATATATTATTGATGGTGTACCGACAACACGTTCCATGTCTGAACTGGCATCGTTGGATATTGAGTCCATACAAGTATTAAAAGATGCTTCCTCTGCCTCTATTTATGGGTCTCGTGCCGCTAATGGTGTGATTATCATTACAACCCGTAAGGGAAGAAAGGGGATAACAGTTGATTTTAATGCGTCTTATACGATTGTGAGCAAGAAAAAACCTTATGAGTTAATGAACACGGAACAACGTGGTATCGCTCAATATTGGGCCATCAAAAATGATGATCCGAATGCTGATCCAAATCTCGTAGGAATAGGTGGCTTATATCAATATGAGGATCATGAGGATGCGAATGGCAATTATGTTCTGGATAAAGTAACTTGGAAAGAATGGTTAGATGATGCTCATACGATGCGAGCAGCAGATACTGACTGGCAGAAAGAAATATTGAGAACGGGGCAAATTCAGCAATATAACTTGACATTATCTACAGGAACAGATGCTGGACGCACGGTGTTTGCGGTAGATTATTATGATAATAAAGGAACGATTGATGGAAGTTTTTTTAGAAGGTTTAATGGACGTATCAATTCAGACTATACTTTTCTGAATGGGCATGTGACGGTTGGAGAGAACTTCACGGTCTCCAAATGGCGGGAAAGCGATAATATTGGTACAGGGAATATAGATGCCTGTAAATCCCTGATGTCTATTGTTCCAGTTCATACGGTCGATGGTGAAGGCTGGGGGGGACCTATAGGAGGTATGAGTGATCGACAAAATCCAGTTCGCTTGATAGAAGACAATAAGCAGAATCACCATGACAATCTCCGTCTATTTGGTAATATATATGCGAATATTAATATTATCAAAGGGTTGAGCTTTCGAACATCTTTTGGTGTGGATGGTATTGGTTCTTGGAAGCGTACGATGGATTGAGACAAGAAACAAGGTGAGGCAAGAATCCTATTTTGATTTGAGTTGTACGAATAGCAATGTTTTACAGTATGTATTCGATATCGACAAAAATAATTTTGATATTATGGTGGGTCAAGAGACGATAACACACACATATCGACAACATTGGGGTAGCCGTCGTGATTATGCTTTGGAAAATGATGACTATATGTGGCTAAGTTCCGGAGAATCAGAAAAAGATAATGCTAGTGAGCAATACAGTAATACTATGATTTCTTGGTTTGGAAAGATTAACTACAATTATGATAATCGCTACTTAGCTTCTGTTACTCTTCGGCGGGATGCCTCTTCTGTGTTTGGTGCGAATAATAGGTGGGCGACATTTCCTGCTTTTTCATTGGGGTGGTCGGTTAATAATGAGAGCTTTTTTGAAAGTCTTAGACCTGTAATTCCCCAATTGAAGCTTCGCTATGGGTGGGGACAGAATGGTAACTCAAGCATTGACGCTTATTCGTCTTATCAGTTCTATGAAACATTATACGACAAGGGGGCTATTGATGACTGGAATTGGGGAACAGCCTATGATTTCACCGGACAGGGTGGAACTTTACCTTCTGGCTATAGGCGTACGCAAATGGCGAATCCGGACTTGAAGTGGGAAACGACATCGCAGCACAACTTTGGCTTGGATTTCGCCGTGCTGGATTCAAAGTTGAGCGGTTCTTTTGATTACTACTTGAAATATACGAGAGATATCTTGATGAAACCTGGTACAGTGGCCACTTTGGGCGAAGGAGCTCAAAGATGGTTGAATGGAGCAGACATAGATAATAAAGGTTTTGAGCTAACGTTGAACTACAACAATCAGTTTGGTGATGTTGGGTTGAATATTAGCGGTGTCTTTTCTCATAATAAACAAACAGTGATAAAAGTACCAGATGACGTAATCAATAATTTTGCGGGAAATGGTGAAGAGGATAACGTGATAGGTCGTTCCTTGAACTCGTTGTATGGTTATGTGGCGGATGGTTTGTTTCAAACGCAAGAGGAGGTGGATAATGCCCCGACACAGACGGGAGCTGCGCCAGGCCGTATTCGTTATAAGGATTTGAACGATGATGGGAAGATAGACGATCAAGATCGTACTTGGATCGGATGTGAGGATCCCGATTTGGAATATGGTATCTCTGTAGGTGTGACATATAAGAACTTTGACTTTAGCGTGTTCTTCAACGGAGTGTTTGGCAAGGATCTGAATGTAAGTGGATGGAAGAGCTGGACCGATATTTATGCGTTAAGTACGGCTGGTGAGAATTATGGTACTCGTTTATTGGATGCGTGGACTCCAACTAATACGAATACATCAATACCTGCCCTGTCTGTCAATAATTATAATGATGAAGGAAGGATGTCTACTTATTATGTGGAAAGTGGCTCGTACTTGAAAATCCGTAATGCGGAAGTAGGATACACTATCCCGAAATCATTTGCGAACAAATTGAAATTACAACGTGCCAGAGTTGCACTAAGAGCGGATAATATTGTGACTTTGATGAAAACATGGGGTGATAATGCGTATACAGGCTTGGATCCGGAAACTCCGGGAAGTGGTTATCCGATGCCATTTTCTATGACAATGTCTTTAAATGTAACATTCTAAATAAGCGAGGAATCTATGAAAACGATAAATATTATAAGTTATAGTCTTTTTTTACTTTTGGGAAGCGCTTCTTGTTCTTCCATATTGGATGAAAACCCACAGGGTATTATTTCGGACGAAGATTTGAACACAGTCGACAAAGTGGAACAAATGATAACTGCCGCATATTCTTTCTGTGGGCAGAACCACTTCAACAAACAGTTTGGGATGCCGTATGAGGAAGGCTCTTTGCGAGGAGGTGAGGCTTATAAAGGTGCGGCGGGAACTAGTGACAACGCAGAAAGACATCTTTGGGAAACCTTTGTGTATATGCAACCTACCACGTCGGATGACTTGGATAATCTGTGGTGGGTACATTATGTTGGTGTCGGTCGTGTTCACGACGCTTTACGAAGAGCACAGGCTTTGACTAAGGAAGAATATCCCTTGCGGGAACAGCGTATCGGGGAGTTGCGTTTTTTGAGATCCCATATTTATATGTATATGAAGCTGTGCTTTAAGTTTTTTCCTTGGATCGATGAGAATACGCTAACTGATGAGTACGATAAGGTAAGTAATAATGAACTTACGGATCAAGAACTTTGGGGTAAGTTGATCGATGATTTCCGTTATGCGGTCGAAGTCCTTCCGGAAACGCAAGAAGAAGTAGGCCGTCCTACTAAGTTTGCGGCAAAAGCCTATTTAGCAAAGGCATTGTTGTTTGCCGCTTATGAGCAGGATGAGAAACATAATGTTATCAATATCAACAAAGAGAAACTGACAGAGGTCGCCAGTTTGTGTAAGGATATTATTGATAATTCAGGAAAAAGCTTAGTGGTTGATTTCGCAGAGAATTTCTTGTGTGAATATGAGAATAATTCAGAGTCTATTTGGGCTATCCAATATTCGGCTAATAATGACGGGTCTACTATAGGGCGTCTTAATTCATGGCTGGTTTATCCGATGAATAGTGACTATGGTTGTTGTGGGGCGTTTCAACCCTCCATACATATGTTGAATCATTTCAAGACGGTAGACGGAGTCCCAGATTTCGATCATTTTGATGAAGGTGAGACGTTGGATAATAAAGATGCTTTCGCCAGAATCCCAATGGATCCTCGTTTGATGCATACGGCTTGTGTGCCGGAGATGCCTTGGAAGTATGATCCGAATTACATTATGGAAAATAGTTGGGCACGTACGCCAGAGGTGTATGGATATACGATGAGTCAGAAACTGATCGTATTGCCGACCTGCGATTGCTTTCGGAAGACCAATCCGTTTATGGGGAGTGGGTTGAACTGGGATGTGCTTCGTTTGGACGAGGTAATGCTTTGGCGTGCGGAAGCTTTGATTCAGTTGAATACGAATTTGAACGAAGCCTTGGATTTAATAAACCAGCTTAGAATGAGGGCGGCTACGAGTATAGGGCGTTTGAAGTTTGCGGATGGAACTCCGACTGGTAATTTTGATGTACAGCCTTATGTCCCTGGAAAGAATTGCCCGGCATGGACACAAGAATTTGCGTTAAAGGCATTACGTTGGGAACGCCATCTGGAATTTGCGACAGAGGGAAAATGGTTTTTTGATTTGGTTCGTTGGGGTATTGCCGATACGTACATGAATAATTATTTTACGATCGAAAAAACGAGACGTTCTTATTTGAAAGACGCTAGATTTACGAAAAACAGGGATGAGTACTTTCCCATACCTCAAAAACAGATTAGTTATGTGAAGGGGTTATATAAACAAAATTACGGGTGGTAAAAGCTGTAATCGTGATTAGGCATACAAATATGTATCGATTAAATGATATGCAATGAGTAAAAGGATTTTATCTGGTATTGTAGGATTGGTGTGCTTATTAAGTGGTTGTCGAAAAGCGGTTAACGTAGAGACAAATCATATCCCTCTGTTTCATTTTACGACAGTTATGAATTGGACGGGAGAACCGGCGGGTTTGGTATATGATGATGAATTGTATCATCTTTTCTATCAATATAATCCTTCTGGAAATGTATTTGGGAATATACATTGGGGACATGCTGTAAGCCGGGATTTGTTTCGATGGCAGCGAGATTCCATCGCATTGTTTCCTGATAGTTTGGGGTATCTTAAATCCGGAAGTGTTGTTGTAGACAAGGAGAATACCTCCGGCTTTGGATCCGAGATGGAGCGTCCTTTTCTGGCATTCTATACCTATGCTAATCCAGATTTATCTAAAACTTTATTCAGTGCGTATAGTTTGGACAAGGGCCGGACTTGGATAAAACAGGGGGAAATAGATCTGCCTAATCCTGTTGAATGTGATCTCCGAAATCCTCATGTCTCTTGGTACGAAGAATACGGGCGATGGATCATGACCGTTTCCTCGGGTTCTTCTGTCTTATTCTATGCGTCTTCGGATTGTAAAGAATGGCATTTTTTAAGTGAGTTTAAAGATGTGACAAGCCAAGGTGCTAATTGGGAAGGGACAGATTTCTTCCCGATGAAGGTACAAGGTAAAGAGATAAAGAAATGGGTACTATTGGTAAATATGGAGAACGGGTTGGGAAATGGTACACCGTCAACCTGTTATTATATAGGTGATTTTGATGGGACTTCATTTCAAATAACACAAACGAAGGAATTGTGGTTGGATTATGGAAAAGATAATTATGCGGGATCTACATTTAGCGGGCTTAATGGGGATGATCGTATATTTCTAGGTTGGATGAGTTGCTGGGAATATGCTAATTTATTACCAACCTCGGTTGGCCGTGGAAATATGATAATTCCTCGTCGGTTAGGTTTGGTAGAGGAAGGGCGACATTATATGTTGGCCTCTGTTATTCCTTCCGGATTATCTGCTTTTTATGCGGATTCTTGTTTGGTCGGGCCTGTGAAACTTTCGGATGAAAACGGTTTGAGAAAAGAGTTCCCTTATCCGGGAGAATCTTTTGTTATGCGGTTGAATTTTGATAATAGCGATAATAGGGCTATCTGGAAAGCTGATAATTATGGAATCCGCTTAAAAACGAGATCTGGAAAAGTTCTGACCATCGGTTACCAAAATGAGTTGAGTTATTATTATATAGACCGCAGTGGATTAGAGATTGAACCGTCAGTCGAAGGTTTCGAACAATTAATGGGCGCAGGTTACCGCTCGGAGACGCCGGTATCGGATTGGCTTATTTTATTCGATCAAAATTCGATAGAATTATTTGCCTCGGGTGGACGTGTGGCCATGACCTCTCTATGTTATCCGGATGATGAATTCACAACATTTGAATTGTATGCCGAATCAGGAGCTGTGAACTTATTGAAGGCATCGATTATACAGTTAAAAAACGAATTAATTAAATAATACAAATTTAATGGCATGAAAAAGATTTTTATTTCAATAGCATTGATGATAGCTGGTTGTGCGATAGGACAGGCCCAGTTTTCGGTAAAATATGATTCGGAAGTTCAACCTAAAGATAATATCCAATATTTTACACCAGCGGGAAATAATCTGTTTGTTGGTGATTGTATCCCTTTTTATAAGGATGGGGTTTTTTATTTGTATTGGTTGCTTGATGAAGGACATCATTCGGCCTTGAATGGCTTAGGTGGTCACCAATGGTGCGTGAGTACTAGTTCGGATTTAAAGAGTTGGAGGCATCATCCGATTGCTATAGGGATAGACGAGAACTGGGAAAAGTCTATATGTACCGGTTCGGTTACTTTTGATGGTAAGCAATATTATGCATTTTATGCGACTCGCTTGATTACCCAAGATGATCAGATTAATGAGCAGTTGAGTTATGCTGTCAGTAAGGATGGTTTAACTTTCAAGAAGCAGAAACCGAATCCTTTTTATACTTCTGCTCCCGGATATAGTAAGCGGCATTTTCGTGATCCGAAAGTGATAATTGATAAAGAGGGTGTATTTCATTTGTTTGTTTCCAGCGAGACTGATAATTATGTCATCAGTGAGGGGCGTGGATGTTTGGTGCATTTGACTTCGAAAGATTTAAAAAACTGGCAAGTGCAGGAACCCCTTATTTCCGGAATGCGAGATGTTCCCGAATGCCCTGATTATTTTCAATGGAACGGTTGGTATTATCTGGTTTATGGACAGGGAGGAGATACATATTATGTGAAATCCCGGAATCCGTATGGTCCGTGGGAATATCCGGAATCACAGGCATTACTGGAACAATGGGTTAATGTTGCTAAAACAGCGGAATTCAAAGATAATCGGCGGATTGTTGCGGGATGGGTTCCGAGTAAGAGAGAGAATAAAGATTATGGTCCGGAACGTTTTGGTGGTAGTATTATTTTGCGTGAAGCCTATCAGTTGCCGAATGGCGATTTGGCAACTAAGTTCCCGGCAGAAGCTATTTGGGCTACTCGATCTCCTTTGCGTGTGAATTTGACGGAGGCTGAAAACGCCAAGAAGGTATCAGACCGGGAAGTATTGCTTGATGCCCAGGGAGCTATTGGTGGTGCTTATATTAAAGATATGCCTTATAATTGTCGGGTTACTTTGGAGATTGAGCCGGTAAGTAATAGTGATGAGTATGGTTTGTTTTTACGAGCGAAAGATAAAGCAAATGATGGTTATAAGCTTAGTTTAAATCCTAATAAACGTACGGTTCGTTTGGGTGAGGATGCTTTTATCGAGGTTGTGCCTGGGTTGGACGAACCGGTTAAAGTAGATATAATTATGAAAAATGACATTATTGATGTTTGTATAGGCGATCGCCGTTGTATCGTAAATCGGTTACCGGAAAAGAAAGGAAACTATTTATGGTTTTATGCAAAACAAGGAACTGTTAAGTTTAGAAATATAAAAGTGTCTCCGCTTTTGTGATTGTTTTAAATTTAAAATTGTGATTATGGGTAGTGAAAATAGGATAAGTCATATTATCCCGGTAATGTTAACTTTTTTTACGATGGGATTTGTAGATTTGGTTGGCATTGCGACTAATTATGTAAAACAAGATTTTGGATTGTCTGATACGGCTGCCAATTCTTTTTCCGTAATGGTATTTTTCTGGTTT
>OGUL01001535.1_pt1 | contig 19178 bp, 23 predicted proteins | sample 1553651 | NCBI WGS metagenome assembly OGUL01 (sample SAMEA2580048, study PRJEB22360) | human gut metagenome | biome: human gut; feature: human-associated habitat; material: faeces | place: Denmark | collected 2008/2010
TGCTCGAAAGGAAGTCTATTATTCACTTTTACACAAACTTTTCGGCGGTCTCTAAAATTTAATAATCTACTCCCTCTTGCTTTATCATATTATCTTCAATTTTATAGTGTTTGGTAATTTCCATATTATCGGCAACCCATAGTGCTAAATCGCCCGAAGAAAGATCTGCATCGTCATCAAAAGCTCCGCATACGGAAAAGTCGTCATCACGGTAGCAATTAATAGCTTTGTAGGTTTTATCTATAATTACATAGGAATATTCTACCGCAATAATCTTTCCGTTCTTACCGTTATATTCACTGAAAGTAAAATCAGTTGCCCATTTTTTATCATTCCATGACTCTGGCATTGTAACATCCGGTGTACTTATACCGTCAACAAGTATATTAAAGTAATCCATAATGCTTTCAGGAGTTTCAAAAGTAACGTCCGGGAAACTGTCTATTACCTTCCCTATATTTATATATTCAATGTTATCGCAAATTAAATCTTTAATACCATCATATTTGCCACTAAATAAATCTTTATAAGCTTGTTTATATTTGTCATCTATTGGCATTAGTGATGGAATGATATAGTTATCTATACTTAATTTGTAGGGAGAAATATTTTCGCTGGCATTTGTTTTGTTTGCATCAGGACTAAAACAAGCAATAGATGTATAATTCTGAGCGTATAATTTCCAGTTTGAAGGAATATCAAGTGAAAAAGTTATATAATCACCTTCGCTGTTTTCCGTCACAGTTTTTGTTTCTATATCAGGCTTAATAATTGTATTGTTCTGCTGACAGCCTACAAGCAAAATCATAAGTACGATGGATATTATTGCTGATAAGATTTTGTATTTCATTTGTATGCTCCTATTATATATTTCAATATAAAATTACTTGTTACTTGAGATTTTTGATTATATTCATTTGAAATTACTAAATTGTGATAATTATTATAACTCTTGTATTACTTTTTGTAAAGTAATAATAAAATATATTTCAAACTTCATTATGTTAATGTTGTTTCTAACGAAAAGCACGCAAAACTCAGCAATGAATTAAAGAAACTGCTAAAATTACTAATAGGAATGAAAATGATATTGTTAAATAAAAAATAATTTGAATCAAAGTGGTTTTCTAATAGCTAATAAGGAAGAAAGTGTTAGAGTATGAGCTGTTATATAAGTCGTACTTTCTTTGCCTACAAATAATTAATTAAATATCAAATATGTGGAGGTAAAATCAAAATGAAGAAAACAAGCGTAAACATAATGTACGATGATGAAAAGCTGAATGCAATCAGGCTGTATATGTCACAGCGTGATTTGGATTTCAAGGTAGAACTTGAAAAATCTGTGGACGCTCTGTACGCAAAATATGTCCCTGCAAATGTCAGGGAGTTCATTGATATGAAAGATTCACAGGTGAAAACACCCAAGCCTAAAAAGCCAAAGCCACAGGAAGAAAATACCGAGGTGGTAACTTGAAAAATCAAAACTTCGGAATAGAAATTGAAATGACCGGCATCACTCGCAGTACTGCGGCGAAAGTGATTGCCGGTTATTTTCATACAGACGCAACTCATGTCGGCGGTTGCTACGATGCGTATTCTGTCCGTGACAATGACGGCAGGATGTGGAAGATTATGCGTGACGCAAGTGTCCATTGTGAAAACCGTTCAGGACAGAATGCAAGCTCTCTGTACTCGGTAGAGTTTGTCACTCCCATTTGTAACTATGATGATATAGAAACTATACAGGAACTTGTCAGAAAGCTTCGTGGTGCAGGAGCGAGAGTCAATTCAAGCTGTGGTCTCCATTGCCATATAGATGCGTCAAGACATACTCCTAAAACACTTCGCAACATAGTAAACATTATGGCGGCTAAAGAGGATTTGCTCTACAAGGCATTGAAAGTGAATGTGTCAAGGGAACATTACTGTCAGAAGATGGACACACGTTTCCTTGATGAAATCAATAACCGTCCTCCGATGTCAATGGAGCAGATAAAATCAATGTGGTATGACGGCGAGGATTACAGTTACAGACATTATGATGATACTCGCTACCACGCACTGAATCTTCACAGCGTGTTCTACAAGGGTACGATTGAATTTCGTCTATTCAATTCCACTTTACACGCAGGAGAAGTAAAGTCAGCGATTCAGCTTTGCCTTGCAATCAGTCATCAGGCTTTAATTCAGAAGTCAGCAAGACACGCTAAAACTCAGTCGGATAATGAAAAGTACACTTTCAGAACTTGGCTTTTAAGATTGGGTTTGATAGGTGACGAATTCAAAACAGCTCGTCATCATATGCTGAAAAATCTTGAGGGCAACATTGCGTGGAAGGATCCTGCACAGGCTGAAAAGCGAAAAGAAAGACTTGCACAACAGCGAGCTGCTGAAATTAGTAATACAAACGAAAATATAAATATCAACGAACCCGAATCTGAAACTGCAACTGAGCAGAATGAGGATTCGGGTTTTGTTATGAGTATGTAGAAAGGGTTTTAAAATGAAAAAGAAATTATATATTGCCTACGGCAGTAACCTCAATCTTAAACAGATGAAATATCGTTGCCCGACAGCAAAGCTTGTCGGCATTGGTGTAGTCGAAAATTACGAATTGCAGTTCAAGGGAATGCCTCACTGTTCCTATGCGACAATCGCACCCAGCAACGGCAAGTCTGTTCCCGTTGCATTGTGGGAACTTCAGCCGAGAGATGAAAAACTGCTTGACCGCTACGAGGGTTACCCCTCTCACTACTTCAAGCAGGACTTGCCTGTGAAATTGAATAACGGTTCAGAACTTACTGCGATGGTTTACATTATGAATCTTAGGCAGCAGTTCGGTTTGCCCGGTGCAAGCTACTACGATACAGTATCGCAGGGCTACAAGGATTGCGGTTTTGATTTAAAAGTTTTAAACGAAGCCGTGACTGACAGTGCGGAGAAATTCTACGAAAACCTTGAACAGAATAATCTGTTTGATTCACCCGATGAAGATGAAAATATAGGAATGGGCGGTATGGCTTTATGAATGAGAGAAAGAAATTGAAAAAGCAACTCGCCGAAAAATATATTTTCAAAATGTATCTGTCGGTAAACGAAGTTAAGAAATTACTTTCCGAAAATCCAAAGGACAAGCACGACACCCTGTTTGCTTCACTCACAGTCGGCTGTGTGAAAATCAATGCTGTTGTATTTCCTACTCCCGATAAGATGCTCCTCGGCTTTGACATCCTCGTTAAGGATACTCCCGATAGTGAGGAATGGATTTGTTACGACACTTTAGGTGATGAAATAAAACTCAGCTCACGCAATATTGAGCAGGCTATGTTTGATATTCTGAATCGTGAGGTTAAGGAGTACGGACTGTCATATACAGAGTGTAATTTTGAAGTAATAAACGGCAAATCAATAAAAGCAGAATAACGGCGGTATTCTCACCACATTCGCCTCGTGTCTGATTTTAAAGGAGAAGTCGGAAAAGTATCCGAAATCGAATAAAAGCCGAAATCGGGCGGTTTGTGGCAAGGTGTGATAAATCGAAGTTACGGCAATTTGGGCAGTTTTTCAAGGGTAGGTATTTAAGCAGGATAAAGGCGTATTCCGTTGCAGAGCAACGGTTACCGAAACACACCGACCGGCAACGCCGTTCGGGGATTTTCAAAGGTGTTACTTTTTTAGCATTGTGTTACCGCTTGTATTCCTAACTGCCCGATTTTGCCGTTTTGATGAGATTTTCTCATAATACTCGAAGTGTTACCGAAAGGAAAGGCGAAAAATGGACAACGACTCAAAGAGAATAGGACTGTATATAGGTAAGGATTTACTCAAAGCCTGCGACAATGCAATCTCAAGAACCAATGCAACATCACGAAGTGAGTTTATTTCAAACGCTATTGAATTTTACATTGCTTGGCTAAACTCAAAGAGTGTTAGTAAAGTGCTTACTCCTGCACTTGAATCTGTCATCAGTTCAAAAATACTTGATACAGAGGACAGGATTGCAAGAGTTCTGTTCAAACAGGGTGTAGGGCTTGCAATGCTGATGCATGTTATTGCGGCGACCAATGATATTACCGAAGGACAGCTTAGGGATTTAAGAAAAATATGTGTTGATGAGGTCAAACGAAACAGCGGTAAATATAAGTTTGATGATGCGGTTAGATTCCAGAAAGGGTAAGCTATGCCGAGAATTATTATGAAATCACCGTACATCAAACCGAATTCCAAAACTCATATCGGAAATTATGTTTCATACATTGCCACCCGTGACGGAGTTGAACAGGCTGACAGTACACAAAAGTTTATGGAAACAACCGAAAGACAAAAACAGATTATTAAGAAATTGCTTTCTGATTATCCTGACTCAAAGGACTTGTATGAGTATCAGGATTATCTTGATAAGCCGAACAGAGGTAATGCAGATGAATTGATTTTGTGGATTGCCGAAACCCATGCAGAGTTGTTCGGCGACCGAGAAAAATATGTAAGCTGCATTGCACAGCGACCGAGGGTTGAGAAAATATCTTCACACGGCTTATTTACTGATTACGGTGTGCCAATTGTTTTATCTGATGTGCAAAAAGAGGTTGCAGAAAGCAAGAGTAATGTGTGGACGCATATTATTTCTTTGAAGCGTGAGGATGCGGAACGGCTGGGTTACTACAATGCAAAAGCTTGGATGAATCTCATTCGCTCACAGCGAAATATGATAGCGGAGAATATGAAAATCGCTCCTGAAAATTTCAGATGGTATGCGGCATTTCATAATGAGGGACATCATCCTCACATTCATATGATTGCATATTCAATAAGGCCCAACGAAGCGTACCTGACGGAAAAGGGCATTGAAAATATTAAATCAAATCTTGCAAAGGTAATCTTCCGTCAGGACTTGATAAGTATTTATCAGAAGCAAACCGAACACATGGATAAACTCCGAGCCGAGGCTCGTGAAATTGTAGAGGATTTGGTTTCAAAAATCAACTCCGAAATATATGTCAGTGCATCAATTCAGCATAAGCTGTTGGAACTTGCCGACAGACTTTCAAAAACAAGTGGTAAAAAGGTGTACGGCTATCTAAAGCCCGATGTAAAAGAAATCGTTGATTCTATCGTTAAAGAACTTTCAAGTGACAGCAGAATCAAAAAGCTGTATGACCTTTGGTATGGGCAAAAGGAAAATACAATCCGTACCTACACGGATGAAGTGCCTGACAGGATTCCTCTTGCCCAAAACAAGGAATTTAAGTCAATCAAGAATGCAATAATCAAGGAAGCGTTGAAATTAAATGTCACCGAAGATGAAGCAGAAGAAAGCGAGAACACAGACGAAGAATCTGTTTCAAATCCCTTTGAATATGAAGAAAACACCTCTGCTGAATCAGTCTTTGATTCAGGCAGAGGCGTTCTGTATCCTCGTTATTCAATTAAAACCAACCGGAACAGCGTTGCAGTTTCTTCTCTTTATCTCCTGCGCTACCTCTGCAATATAATTCAAAATCAATTAAGATTTGAAGAAAGGCAGAAAGTACAGAGGACAGATAAAAAATTACAGCAGAAGATAAATGATAAAAAGCAGGCTCAGGGGTTGAAAATTTAAGTTTTATAAACTGGAATTTGCAGAGCCTATATCATTGAAATGATTGTCATAATAACATCTATTCCATTTCCTAATAAATTTCCTATAAAATGGGCAGTCATTGGTACATATATATTTTTAGTCTTTATGTATGAAATACTTAAAGGAAGCGCCCATATCATCGTTAAAAATATCCCCCATATCGTTAATGAATGTTCTATAGCATACAAAAACATACTTAATAAGGTTGTGCTTATGAGCATTCTTTTATTCTGAAAAGAAATCATGTTTTTTCTATAAAATGTTTCTTCCGTAATTGCAGGTAATATGATTGTAGATATTGCAAATATCGTTAATGTCAGCCAACTATCTCTTCTTAGCGCAATCGTTCCTGTGTTGTAATTTGGAAATAAGTTTTCCAGAATTATTGTTATAATAAATGCACTAACAAAAAGTAATGCAGTAATACTTACTTGTTTCCAAAATCTCTTACCGCCCTTTATGTTACGCAACCATTCTTTCAATGAAAAATCTTTCTTTATACAAAAGTATATCAGCAATAGCAGATAAAATATGAAATTAGTATAAATAAAATACTCCTTCGGAAATATAAAACAGGATAATATAAATACACTCTCTATTATGATTGGTATTATGTTTTTTCTCAGATATTTTCCCATTACTGACCGCCTCTTTCAAATAATAAATTCCGATTTATCAATTAGTCTTTTGGTTATTATAATAACACACAAAAAGAAAGTTGTCTATCGAAAATCATAAGCCTACCACCAAAGAGCAACTGTACCCAAACGCTGATAGGTGCCTCCTGTCACAGTGATAAGAGAAGAACTACCCACTATAAGATATTACAGCAGAAAAGAAAAATATATACAAGGAAGTGATTAAAATATCAACTTACATTCATTTTACAAAAGAACAGCGAGAGCAGGCAAGGCGAATCGACCTTGCTAATTTTTTAATCAGCCAAGGCGAGAAAGTCAAGAAATCAGGTTCGGAATATGAATGGCTTGACGGCTCGCAAAAGGTAACAATCAGAGGTCACCTCTGGTATCATCAGTATGAACAGAAAGGCGGTGATGCGGTTGACTTCGTCCGCAGATTTTACAACAAGGACTATGCTGAAGCGGTGGAAATGCTTTTGAATAACTGTGGCGGTCAAATCATAACCTCACCGTCCATAGAAAAAAGCCACAAACCCTTTGAACTGCCGCCGAGGAATGACAGAATGAGCCGAGTTTTTTCTTATCTGCTGTTGACTCGTTGCATTGACAAGGATGTGCTTTATGAATTTGTGCGTAGGAAAATGATATATGAATCTGCTGATTATCACAACGCTGTCTTTGTAGGCTACGATTCAAGCGGCAAACCTTGCCACGCACACAAAAGGGGAACGGTGACGAGTAATTCGTATAAGGGAAATGTTGCAGGCAGTCAACCCGAATTCAGTTTTCACTGGCACGGCATAAGCGATAAAATTTATCTCTTTGAAGCACCGATTGATATGCTTTCCTACATTTCAATGCACAAGGAAAATTGGAAAGAACACAGCTATGCGGCATCCTGCTCCGTTTCGGATAGGGTGCTTTTTCAATGTCTTAATGACAATCCGAATATCAAAAATGTTTTTCTTTGCTTTGACAATGACGAAGCAGGACAGACCGCCAACAAACGCATAGCCGACAAACTGAACAAACTGAATATTCAAAATGAAATCCTCATTCCAACTCATAAAGACTGGAATGAGGATTTAACTTTATCAGAAAAAGGAGATGAACGAATATGCCATCAGGTATTGTAACTTTGATAATTGTAACAGGTTCAATGTTGGCCCTGTTCATAATAATTTCAACGGTCGGAAATTACTATTCTCTCAACCGCATAAAGAACAAGACGGTCGGACAAGGTCAGCACGGTACGGCTCGTTGGGCGACAAAAAAAGAGATAAAGAGAACCTATAAGCACATAAATTTTCAGCCAAACAAGTGGAGAAAAAATCCGAATAGCAGACCTACTCAACAGGGAATCGTTGTCGGTTGTAAAAACAGGACAATAGGTAGATTGATTAACTTTGCTCACAAAGTATTTTATGCTTTCAGAAAATTCAGAAATCTGTTCAGGAAAAAGAAAAACAAAAGGGTAAACACTCGAAAAGAACCTGTCAGCACCACAACCGCAATGGTTGACACAGGAGATGTTCACGCTCTTATGATTGGTGCGGCGGGTGTCGGTAAGACTGCCTTTTGGCTCTATCCGTGTATTGAATATGCCTGTGCCACAGGTATGTCATTCATGGTAACCGACACAAAGGGAGATGTTGTTCGAAACTACGGAACGATTGCGAAAAAGTACTACGGCTACAAAATTTCAGTCATAGACTTGCGTAATCCTACACGCTCACACGGCAACAATCTCCTGCATCTTGTGAATAAGTATATGGACTTATACAAAGCCGAGCCCGAACAGCTTGTTTACAAGGCAAGAGCCGAAAAATACGCAAAAATCATTTCAAAAACGATTATTCTTTCCGGTATGGACTCGGCTTCATTTGGACAGAACGCTTACTTTTATGATGCGGCAGAGGGACTTTTAACAGCGACCATTCTGCTTGTTTCAGAATTCTGTGAATCCGAAGAAAGGCATATTGTTTCGGTATTCAAAATCATTCAGGAGTTACTTGCTCCGACCAACAAGAAAGGCAAAAATCAGTTTCAACTTTTAATGGACTATCTTCCAGACGACCACAAAGCAAAATGGTTTGCAGGGGCGGCGCTGAACACAGCCGAACAGAGTATGTCAAGCGTTATGAGTACGGCACTTTCAAGGCTGAATGCTTTTCTCGACTCCGAGCTTGAACAGCTTTTGTGTTTTGATACAGAAATAGACGCTGAAAAATTCTGCAATGAAAAGTGTGCAATCTTCATTGTAATGCCCGAGGAAAACCCTAACACATTCTTTATGGTTTCGCTTATTATCCAACAGCTTTACCGTGAAATACTGTCAGTCGCAGATGAAAACGGCGGTGTACTGAAAAACCGCTGTGTGTTCTTCTGCGATGAATTTGGAACCTTGCCAAAGATTGATTCAGCCGAGATGATGTTCTCTGCCTCCCGTTCAAGGCGTTTGCAGATAGTACCGATAATTCAATCCTTTGCACAACTTGAGAAAAATTACGGCAAAGAGGGTGCTGATGTTATCATAGATAACACACAGCTGACCATTTTCGGCGGCTTTGCTCCAAACAGCACAAGTGCGGAAGTCCTATCAAAAGCACTCGGTTCAAGAACTGTTATGTCAGGCTCTGTAAGCAGAAGCAAAAACGATCCGTCACAATCCTTGCAGATGATAGAAAGAGCTTTGATGACTCCCGATGAGCTGAAGTCACTTCCCAAAGGCACATTTGTTGTTATGAAAACAGGCTTTTATCCTATGAAAGTTAAGCTGAAATTGTTTTTTAAATGGGGCATTGAATTTGAGGAAAAGTATGAGGTCATGTAAAACGGTAACCGTGAAGTCCACTATGCCAACCGTTCGGAGTTGTTCAACAACATAATCCAAGCATACAGTCCTCACTATCTTGAACAGACTGTTACTGATTCGGATTTTGATGAGGCAAGCGGTGAAAAAAAGAAGAAAAATGAAAATCTTAAGACCTCACCAAATGCGGAACAAGCCGACCGTGGAAATACTATTGATTCTGAACAGAAATATGAGCCAACAGAAGAACCCGAAAATTCAAGCATTGAACAGAACGCAGACAAGCAAAGAAAAGTAGTCATAAGAACCGAAAGACCACCACAGGAGGTGCTGGACAATGAGTAGATTAACTTTTCTCTATCAAATGAACCTACCGCACCGTGCAGTTGCCGTATATACCTACCTCCACGACCGAGCCGATAAAAACGGTGAATGCTTCCCCTCCATAAATACAATGGCAGGCGACATAAAGCTGTCGCCTGCCACAGTAAGAAGAGCTATTAAAGATTTAAAAAAAGTTGGACTAATCGAAACCAAGCAGAGATACCGTGAACAGGGCGGTAAGAGCAGTTTGCTATATAGAATAAAAAATAAAACATTATAAAAGTATGATGGTAAGAACATATAATACATATTATTTTTTAGCCAAATACACATTAAAGGTATTAAAATCACATTTGAATGAATCAACCAACTCTAAATCAAAATTACTTTGTATATATTCGGGTGTTTTAGTTAATTCATTCTTTACAAACCAAACGGTATCGTTGGGCGGAATTTTATTGGAAAGTTCGTTTTTATTTATGCATTCTATATTATCAAATGCCACAAACCAAGGCTCACTGTAGGTGCAGATATGTGTGTATTCGGGAAAATAATAAGACATAATTCCAAATGAGCTGTCGCAATATATAAAAGTATTTGACGGAGAAATAATTTTGTCAAATCGGTCAAAGAATTTGTTCATTGATGAATTGTATTCGAACATTCCTGTGGCGATAGCACAAATAATGTTTATCACACAAAGTAATATGCAAAGTGATTTTTTGAATTTTACTTTTATGTTCTTTGTTCCAAAAGCAATTAACAATGCAAAAATACCTGAAACTACAACGCTGTACCGTGCTATGTATAACGGACAAATAAAAGCTGTAACAATCAAACCGATTATTTGAATACTTAAAATACTGATTATTGCAAATATTATCGGCAATTTGCGATTTCCTTTTTTAGTGAGAATTACTGCTGAAATTACAACTCCCGATATAAACACAATAATCGAAAGTGGTTCAACGCTTTTAAGCCAAAAGCTGCCGGAAGCTGACTCGGTTTGATATAGAAGCGGAAAAATCCAAGGGAAATACCCTATTATAATAGAAATATCGGAGAGGATTATTGCTTTTATCAGTTTTTTGCTTTTAGTGAAAATATAAATATTTAAAAATGCAAATATTATTCCGACTGCTAAAAGAGCATAAATATGATTATATGCGGCAAACAGGGCGGCAATAACAAATATAATACAATGTCTGTATTTACAGCTTTTAATAAATAACAGAGCCTCTATAAAGCAAAGCGTAACAAAAAATATACACCACTCATATGACCTTTGCTGAACACTGAAATATAGCGACATAGGAATTGCTCCTATGGTAAGCATATAGACCACTGATGTATCCGAACCGAAATGCTTCTTAACCACGGTACAGCCAAGCAAAAGCGTTGCAATGTAACCGAGTACCGAAAAAATTTTAGTTACTAAAATCGAATAACCGAAAATCTCACAGAAGAATTTCAGAGATATAAAGTATAGAGGAGGATGCATATCCGATTTTAATATTTCAATTACTTCGGAATAATTGTGCTGAATTAGCGACAGTGTATAAGCTTCATCAAACCATACATTATTGTTAAAAATCAGACTTATTGAAAACAAAGATAGTATTGTGAAAATTATATATGATAAATTGTTATAGCGATTTTTAAAACATTTCATTAGATATTCCTTTTCCTGATACTATAATTTGATTTTTAACATCAAAATTACATAAATAATTGTTGAAACAGACAATAGTATCAATGCAGATAGATTATATAAGTCTAAGAAAATATAATTTATTTCTAAAGAGCGATACTTAAGCACTTACATGATTATTATAAAACTCGAAAAAGCCTAGATAAATCGTAACTGAACAGTGTTACCGTGAACAAGGGCGGTAACACTGTTTCAATAAGTAAATAACGAATAATAATATATGTAAATATAAGAGATTATGTTTGATTGCTATTTTGTATATTAGAGTTTATTCCAATAGTAGAAGTAAATGTATTTGTATCACTATTAAATTTCATTTCTAAATTTCCATTGTATTTTGCAACTACTCGTTTAATGCTTCTGGTTCCGATTCCGTGCATACCAGAGGTGATTTTAGAAGATACAAGAGTTCCATTGATGTATTTAGGTTTCTTATTGCAAGAATTTGAAATTTTAATAATTACAAAATTTGAATTTCTTGTGCAAATAGAAAAATCAATAAATTTATCGTCAGTCAACAATGCAGATTCAACTGCATTCTCTAATAAATTATCTAACAAAGCTGTTATATCATGTTCTTTCATAAAATCAAGATTTGCGTTTTTGATGCTTATTGTAAAATTAATTTTATTTTTTTTGCATATTTCATAATATCTATGGGTTACTAAATTAACAACTGAGTTTTTGCAATAATCTACAGGATTCATAACACTAAAATCTTCAACAATTTCGGATATATATTGTGATATATTTGAATCTTCTTTTTCCGATAATTGCTGAATGGTTTTTAAGTGTTTCGTTATATCATGAATTAATATTTTTGAATTTTCATTTTGTTCTCGCAACAATTCATAGTAGTTTATTGTATCTTTTTCTTGCTGATAATCTAACAGTATTTGGGTGTATTTCCGGTTTATTCTTATGGTTGCTTCATGGAGATAAAATACGATTATGTTTGACAGTAATATGAGAATGTTACCTATAATGATAGCAATTTTAAAGTTGTTGTTTACGGAGTAGAATGTACAAAGATATACATTTGTACACATCAAGATTATTGAGGCAATGGGCAAAAAACAAAGTAATATTGAAAATTTAGAATCCGTACTTTTAGACTCTTTTTCAGAAAATTTTAGAACACCCCATATAAAAATAAAATAAAGCAATTTACTCATAATTGCCTGAATAATGAGGATAAATGCGTCAGACCGGCTTTCAAAAAGACTAAAACGAGATACAACAGAAAATGGTAAAATAACAATTAATTCTGTGATAATCATTAAAAACAACAAGACAAAATTAGCAAATATACCGGATTTTATGCTTGAATTATAGCAAATTCTTAAGATAATAAAATTGCAAACATAAAAACAAACAGCATTTATCAGCGGAATTTCGATAAGGTTTATAATATATAGGACTAAACCGGATAAAAGTATTGATATAGGAATAAATTTTATTGATATTCTTCGTTTAAATTTAAAATCAAAATAATAAAAAGATATGAGTGACTCAATCAGAAAGACTATAGCGTAACAGATATTAGAAATCATGTTGTACCTCCCATATATTCATAAAAAGCTTTTTTGAATGATGCATAGAAACTACGGGATATAGGTACTGTTGCTTTTTTAGAATTAAATGATAATGTGATTTCATTTTTATTAAAGTCTGTTACATTCTTTAAATTAACTATGTAACTATAGTGTGATTGGGCAAAATATTCGTATTTGGATAACTGCTTTTTCCAATAATCAAACTTTTTATTTGAAATGAACTCTTGCGTTTTTGTAACTAGTTTAGTTTTGCGATTTTCTATAGTTAAATACAAGATGTCAATTGTAAATATATTGTGACATTCATCAAAATAGTCTAAGACAATTTTTTCTGTGCTTTGTTTATACAGATTTAAAGCAATCTCCATGCTCCTAAAAAATCTATTTTCGTCAATGGGTTTAGATAAAAATCTAAAAACCTTTAAATCCATTGCATCATCAAGATATCCTTGAAAAGATGTAACTATAAAGACAATAATATTCGGATTTAGTGTTTGAAGATGTTTTGTAACAGAAAGTCCATTAACACCGGGCATTTCTATATCAATAAACGCAAAATCAGTTTTAATTTGTTTATCCAATATAGAATCCCCATTTGAAAAGCAGGTAATATCAAAATTATAGGTTGACTGTTTTGATAATTTAAGGAGAAATTTTTTGATTTGCTGAACGATTTTCAAATCATCATCACATATCAGTACATTCATAGAGCTATACCTCCTTAATTAGGATTATAACTCAAAAAAAAGAATTTGTCATCTGTTTTATTCCTGTTCAGTTAAAACTCTATATATTATTTTTGATATTAGATTCAATGATTTAATTTGTTAACAATATTTTGAGGAATGTTATTACTTTTTAAAGTACTTAATAAGAGATAGTCAGGTGTGATATTTAATGCATTGCAGATTTTAGCAAATGTTTCAATACCTAGTACAGAGTAATCGTTTTCAATATTTGATATGTGATAATTTGAAAAACATGTTTTTTTGGCTAAAGCATTTTTCTCCATTTTTATTTCTTTTCTATGTTGTGCTATACAAATTCCTATTTTTGTAGTCTACATACATTAATATCAACCAATAAAATGTTATCAATCATCGGCAATATTGTTAATAAATTTAAAAAAGATAATATTCTTATATGATTATAATATTTAAAAGTTTTTATATAGTTGTAAGATGAAGGGCTATAATAGATTAAAAGTGCATTTTTTGTCGAATTTATTACCATTTTTGTAAAATTCAACATTTACAAGCATTTTTTTGATAAATTTATAATAAGGAGGTTGATTACAATGAAAAACGAAAAATTATTATCAACTAAAATTAAAGACGGAGTCAAAAAAGGATTGTTTGCTACATTAAAAGCTAATGCAAATTCTTCCGGTTGTTTTATAATCTATCAGCCTAAAACGCCTAAGGGTTTTGAAAAGTTTAAAAACATCAAATGATCAAATTGATTTCAAGCAAAGTCGCCCGTATCTTATGCGAAGATGAAAAGCATACAGATAATTATGAGTTATATGAATATGCCATATACATACTTTTGTCTTCAGCATTTCATATAGCGACAGTCATAGTCTTAGGATTGGTTTTCAATCTATTGACTGAAAGTTTAGTGTTTTATTTATCTTTTATAGCTATCCGTAAGTTTGCAGGCGGCTACCATGCTAAAACGCCAACAAGATGTTATATTATTTCTATTATAACAATTGTTTTGATGTTATGTATAATAAAATGGATTTTGATAATTAATTATCTTTCAATTTATTACTCATTGTTTTTTTCTGAACTTGTATGCGTATTAATTCTTTGCTTTTTATCACCTTTAGATACAGAAAACAAACTATTAAATGGCAAAGAGAGAGCAATTTATAAAATAGTATCATGCGTTACTTCTATTGCTATATCTTTATTCTCAACTTTTTTAATAGTAATAGGAGTCTATAATATATGTGTTTCGCTGAGTTTTAGTATTTTCACAAGTACAGTACTCCTCATAGTTAGAAAAGTGCAACTTTTGCAAAATCTGCGAAAATAAAACTATAAAACTATTTTAATAAATTTTAAAATATTATTTAAGCTTTTTTTCACTTTAAAAGGTTTTATAACCTGTTACGGGTTTAAAGTGATTCGTATTATTTTCGTATTATTTTTAAATCATTTTTAGGAGGTTTATATGACAAATTCAAAATCAAGAAAAATGTTTAAATTCGTAACCTTCTTAATGGCGATATTGATGTTTTCTTCGGTTTTTACTATTAGTGCTTCTGCAGCTAGTACCACATGGACGCTAACTAAAGATAAAACCGAAGCAATTTCAACTTCATTAGGACTGTATAAAAAAGGTACAATTAGTAATTTAAGTAATTCTACCAGTTCTGATGACGGTGTTAATCTTTATCTTGAATATTCAATTCCCGGAGAAGGTTGGGTACAGGCACAACATGTTTTTGCTGAACCGGGATATAATGCATCATCAGGTGTATACACCGTCATAAATAATTCCAAAGCATCATGGAGAGGTAAAATGAATTCATGGTGGTGGGGCGGTAAGAATTGTTCAGCCACAGGTAAAATTACAGCAATCTAATTTAGTATTTATTATTTCCTTGTAAGACCCGTACTTACAAGGAATAGGGTGAGTAAAAATGATAAAACAAAATTTAAAATTGTTTTTTAAAACTAAAATAATATTTATTCCGGTTATCATACTGTTAGTATGTTTTTTGGGGAATCTTGTGTATAGTTGTTATAGCTTTTCACTCAATAGTGATGTATTAATATATTTAAAGAATTCTATAAAATTATGCTTACTATCATTTGTAATATTATGTTTTACATCATATGAATTCTTTTACCTATATAAGCGTTGTTATATAGATGAAGCATTGTATTCACACAAAAATGGTAAGACTAGGATTTTAACAAGTACTGTAACAGTTTTGTTGTTTATTCCGGCCTTAGAATTCTTTAGCGCATTTGTATTTAATTTTGTTATATTTTTGTCATCCGGAATGAATGACTACAGTTATTTGTATCATATATTTTCAGTTTTATTTTTATATGTTTTTCTGGGTGGAATAATCCCGATTTTACTTGGCGTTTTTTTTGCTCAAAAGACGAAAAGGATTGTTTCATATGCTCTTATGGCGCTTATAATTTTCCTTGTGTCAAGTACATCTGACTTTATTCCGGGGGGTTTAAGCCAGGTTACCAAAATTAATTTTTGGGAAGCAAAATATTTTCTTGCATATATTCTGCCAAATGATTTAGAGTGGTACATAAACCATGATTACGGTATGTATGCTGAAATTTATAGATGGAATTTAATTATTTTCTGGATTTCTCTACTGTCATTTTTGTTTTTCAAACTTTGTCAAATAAAGAAAACCGCATTAAAAGCTGTTTTACTGTCATTAACACTATTAATTTCAACATTTAATCTGGTTGGCTACTTTTATGGTGGAAGCCATATTGAAAAGGGAGCTCAGCTTGACAGTATTTCAATGTCAGATTATTTGTTTTATACTGAAAATGAGCAAAAGAACCAAGATCCGGATTTTGAAGTTACATCATACGATATGGATTTAAGCATTTACAGACAATTAGATGCCGAAGTATCAATGACTTTATCTGATACAGGTTTAGAGTATTACAATTTTACATTGTACCATGGATACAATGTTTTAAAGATAACTGATATTGAAGGAAATGCTTTAAAATATAATCGTGAAGGAGATTATGTTACTGTAATAGGGAACGGAAACCTGCAACTTATAAACATAAAGTACAGCGGTTATTCACCTATATTATACAGTAATTATCAGGCGTGTTCTCTGCCCGGCTTTTTTGCATATTACCCTATTCCCGGATTTTACAAAATTACGGGTGATTATACCACATATAATCCGATTGAGATAAAATCCGAAACAGAATTTAATATTCGAGTTGATTCAGCAAGGCAGTTTTATTCAAATCTTGATGAGGTAAAGAATGAGAAAAATTGTTTTGTCGGGGTTACAAGCTATCCTACGCTTTTTAGTGGATTTTATAAATCAAATTCGTCTGATATTTATAAGATTTATGCAATTACTGTAAAGGGGTGGGGATTGAGCGAAATAGATGAAGAATATATAGACGAAATTCAGAAATACATTAATGAGTTGGATAACAATAGCAGCAATAAAGTAAATCTCAATGAATATACTATTATTCAGACAAATGAAATGCTTTCTTCTAATTGTATTTATGATGGAATATTTTTAGGAGATGATACAGTTTTTATTAATAAAGCAACTGATGAGGAAACAAAGAAGCAAGTTGCTGAAATACTTCTTGCTCAAAGAGATATGGGCTATTCTAAATATGTAGAAAAAGCCGTGGTTGACTCCGAAAGTATAAATGATAATTAACAAGGAAGAAGGTGTAATTGTGCTGATTTTGAAGAACTGCACTAAGTCTTTTAAGAAAACAAAAGCTTTAAATGATTTTTCCTGCGAATTTAAGCACGGTATTTATGGCTTACTTGGGCCAAACGGTTCCGGCAAAACTACTATGATGAGATGTATATGCGGTTTGCTTTCTCCCGAAAAGGGAAGCATTGAGTGCGATTGTGAAAATATAGGATATTTGCCTCAGCAGTTTGGTGCTATGAAGTCATTGACTGTATATGAAACTATGAGATATTTTGCCACATTAAAGAAAATACCTAAGTCAAATCAAGACAATGAAATCAGATATTGCATTGATTTGGTCAACCTAAGTGATAAAATTAAAAACAAAGTGGGTTCGCTGTCAGGAGGTATGGTTCGACGATTGGGAATAGCCCAAGCTATAATGGGAAATAATGAAATTGTTTTGTTTGATGAACCGACTGCAGGTCTTGATCCTGAGGAGAGAGTAAGATTTAAATCTCTTTTAAGGAAAATAAAAAATGATAAAACTATTATTATTTCTACTCACATTGTTTCGGACGTAAAATCAATATGTGATGAGATTGTTATAATTAATGAGGGAAGAAATGTTGTTCAGGGAACTTGCAGCGATATTACTTCTATCGGAAATGAAAAAGTTTTTCTTTTAGACGAAGAATATGAAAATAATTTAGAGGGAAATTATTATGTTAAAGACAGAATCAGTAAGGATAATAAAAATTATATAATCGTTCTCTCAAGTAATTTTATTGAGCAGGGAGTGAGTATTAACGCTGATATAGAGGATGGATATTTATGTGCCTTAAAAGATATATAAACCGCCTTTCATTAATACAATTAACACTTAAAGGAATGGGAATTCTCTATATTGTACCTGTTGTTTTTTTATTTCTTGTACTTCCTTTTTTAACATATTTGGATTTTGCTAAAGGATATTCACCCGAACAATGTTATTTTTCAACATACATAATGTTACAAATTTTTTGCCCATTTTTTGCTGTATGGTGGACTTTATTTGGTTTCAGAGAGTATGTAGAGGGCAGGATCAGAGAACTATTGCTTGTTTATAAAAAAAGTCTTATAGTTGAACTTTTTCTTGTGTTTGTTTTTTATTTCCTGCATATATGTGTATTGCTTGGCTTATATTGTATAATACTAAATTTTAATTATTTTAATTATATTTTTATATTTTTTGTTCAGACATTTGCTTTTTTTAGTATTAGTTTTTCAATATCTATAATTTTAAAAAATATAGCAATTCCTTTTATTATCAGTGTGTGTTACGAAATATTTTGCATGACTGCCAATATTGACTTTCTTAAGTTTATTAATATGCTTTCATCTGATATTCCAAGCAGCACCATGGACATAATATGTCCATATATTTTTATATTGATAAGTAGTATATTTGTTTTTGTGTTATCAAATTCTTGTTTCAAACGTTTGTAATATTTTTATAATTATATAATACCTGATTATACATATCCAAAATCTGCATAGCAGTAAACAAAGAAAAGCTACTTCCGTATATTGGCATAATACTGTGCAAAATCAACCTTTCTTGCAACCGCCTTATCCCTCAAACTTGACGCAAACCGTGACCATTTCTCAAATTCGGAAATGGTCATTTTCTTTTTCATATACCTTGCATAGTGTGCTTTGTATGCCCTGTTGTAAGTTTGCCAGATGGGATCGTTTTTGCACTTGTCGTCATAGTGCCGTCTTGAGCCGACATCTCGACAGGTCTTGTCAGGCTCGTCCTTTAACGGATTATCACAGTAGCTGAAATATTTGCCACCACGAATAAAAAGGAATTTACCGCAGTGCTTGCACTTGTTCGGAATATAAATGTTCAAATTCTGTAACTGCTTATGATAATATACGAGTGAAAACTGAGAAGTGCTTCCGTAATATAAGAAAAGAAATAGGGGTCAAAGGCAATTTTTATGTTAATAACTATATAATTAATGAATTTTGTGATAGCAAGAAGAATAAAGACATTTAATAGCGTGTGATAGAATGGGGCTGTCGCAAATGAGTGAAATTTGCAACAGTCCCTATTTTTTGATAGAT
>OGUL01001537.1_pt1 | contig 19102 bp, 19 predicted proteins | sample 1553651 | NCBI WGS metagenome assembly OGUL01 (sample SAMEA2580048, study PRJEB22360) | human gut metagenome | biome: human gut; feature: human-associated habitat; material: faeces | place: Denmark | collected 2008/2010
GTCGCATCTACATAGTCATGCTTTTCATCATTGACTTCCTTACAGTCCAGGATCACTGTATAAACCTTCTGACTTGTAGCGAGGAGATTTCCGTTACAATCATAAATATTGCCTCTCTTGGCCGGAAGTACACTGCTCTGATAGGACTGCTGTGCCTGCAGAAGCACTCGTTTCTTATACTTGGTTCCACTGGTCGCATTAATATACGTAATACGTCCCAACAAACAAACTAAAGCTAGTATTACTACTGCAAATAGTCCTACTAGCTTTCCCCGCATGGTATGATTGATTTTTGGTTGAGGTTTCTTACGTTTCCTCTGTCTGGTATCGCTCAAATTCTCACCTCTTACTTTCAGGGTACATCCTGATACTGTCTCACATAACTGCTGCTTGGCACACTGTAAGTCTTCTTCTGACTATCAGTGGGATAGTTCATTCCCAGACGGCCGATCGCGATTTCTCTGATCTGATCCAGATCAACTTCCGATGTCACCTGACTTTCATATGCATCGTTTTCTTCTTTAAGCTGAGCCCATTCGGATTCCAGGCCTGCTACGGATTTAATCCTTCCTGTCAGCTCTGCCTTCAGCTGAAGATAGTTGACGCAGCAAAACAACACTGCCACACTTACAACTGCCAGGAACGTTACAAATCCACGTCCCATACTCATTGCCTTTTCACGGTTACGCCTGGTCTCACGGCTTATTCTCTGAGTGCCGGCTGTTACCGTGCGTGTTGTACTTCTATGCTTCACGGACTGCTCCCGGGAAGCTGCCGGTCTGCGTCCCGGCACCTCCTGCAGTCTCTTTACTGTATTTCCATCTATATACATCCCACGGGCATTTCTTGCATTTACTTTGCCTTTTCTGTTTGTGACTGCCCTGTTTGTCCTTTCCATCTACGCCCTTCAACTCCTATATTTCAGTCTGAAAATCTCCGCTCAAAAATCCTCAGTTTTGCACTTTTAGATCTTGGGTTTTCTTCCTGTTCTGCTGTCGTTGGAAGAATAGGCTTTCTGGTGATAACTTTTCCTTTGGATTTTTTGCCGCATACACACACCGGAAAGTCCGATGGACATGTACATGGATTTTCGTTTTTGCGGAAGATCGTCTTAACAATACGATCCTCTAAAGAATGGAACGTGATAATACATATTCTTCCTCCATCATCAAGGAGATCAATCATTCCATCCAGTGATTCTCTGAGAACATCCAGTTCTCTGTTTAACTCAATGCGAATTGCCTGAAACGTCCGCTTCGCCGGATGTCCTCCGGTTACCTGCATCTTCATCGGAATAGACTGACGAATGATCTCTGTCAGGTGCGTAGCAATGATCGAGGGAGGATCTACTACTGTATATCCCAGACTCTCCGCACGTTCTCTCTGTCCTTCCGTGATCCAGATCGCCGGCAGGTGGAAAGAAGGCTCAAAGGTAGGGATTCCGGTGATCTCTTCCTCTACATACCCGGGATTCATGGCCATATAATGGTCAAACAGTATCTCTCCCTCACTGACCTGAATTCCCTTGATTTTAATAATATACTGATTCGGGTTCAACTGAATATTATCCCGCAGTCGGATAATAGGTACCACCGTACCAAGTTCCAATGCTATCTGTCTTCGGATCATCACGACACGATCCAGCAGGTCACCACCTTGGTTCACATCCGCCAAAGGGATAATTCCGTAACCGAATTCCAATTCGATCGGATCCACCTGCAGCAGGCTGTTGACATTTTCGGGCTGTCGTATCTCCTCCGCAGCTGCTTCCTCACTGTCTACTTCCTGTTCAATCTTTGCCGTCTCAATCGTGCCCTCAATATTTCTCGCCACAATGATAAATACCAGGCCAAGACCCACGAACAGGATCGTGTTCAGTTGTGTCACAAATCCTAAAACAGCCAGCATGGCCCCTACCAGGTACAGTGCTTTCGGCACACCGAACAGCTGGCTTACCAACGTAGTGCCAAAGTCAGCATCCTTGCTTCCTTTGGTCACAAGAATACCGGTGGAAAGTGAAATCAGCAGAGAAGGGATCTGGCTTACCAGACCGTCACCAATGGTCAGGATCGCATATTTGTTCAGGGCCGCTGTAATATCCATTCCCTGCCTGGTCATTCCCATAATAATACCCCCCACGATATTGATCGTGGTGATCAGAAGACCCGCTACCGCATCTCCCTTTACGTATTTTACAGCACCATCCATGGAACCGAAAAAGTTTGCCTCTTCCTGGATCTTCTCTCTGCGTCTCTTGGCTTCCGCATCCGTGATGGCTCCGGTATTCAGATCTGCATCAATTGCCATCTGCTTACCGGGCATTGCATCCAAAGTAAATCTTGCGGTTACTTCAGACACTCGCTCGGAACCTTTATTGATTACCATGAACTGGATCAATATCAGAATAATAAAGATGATAACGCCGATGACCAGGTCTCCGCCGCCTACAAATTCGCCGAAAGTCTCCACGACATTACCGGCATTACCGTCCCGCAGGATCAGTCTGGTGGAGGAGGTGTTCAGTGCTATTCGGAAAATTGTTGTAAACAACAGCATGGTGGGGAAGAACGACATATCCAGCACTTCCTTGCTGAACATGGTAGCGAACAGAACCGTCAACGCAATGGAAATATTGACAGCCAGCAATATATCCAGAAGCCAGGCCGGAATCGGTACAATAAACATGATAATGGCAGCCATGATATAAATTGCTACACCCACATCCGCTTTTTTCATTTTCATATGTGCCTGACCTCCTTTCTGTCTTTTTTGTAAATTCTTCTTAAGTTATATCTTCCCCTGCAGATGATATACAAATGCCAGCACTTCCGCCACTGCCTGATAAAGCTCCGGAGGGACTGCCTGTCCCACATCCACATTGGCATACAGCATTCTGGCCAAGGGTTTATTCTCTACGATTTCTATCTGATGGTCTCTGGCGATCTCTTTGATCTTAGCCGCCAGATAATCTTCTCCTTTAGCGATCACAATGGGAGCATCCGCCACCTCCGGATCGTATTTTATGGCAACCGCATAATGCGTGGGGTTCGTAATAACCACATCTGCCTGGGGGAGATTCTGCATCATTCTGCGCTGGGAGGCTTCCCGCATTCTCTGCCGGATACGGCCTTTGATCTGCGGATCTCCTTCCTGCTGCTTATATTCTTCTTTTACTTCCTGCTTGGTCATTCTCATGTCCCTGCTGAATTTTACCTTCTGATAGATAAAATCAGCTGCCGCAATGATCATGTAGATCAGTGATATTCTGATTCCGAGATCCGTCACCGTATTCCCGATCAGTCCGATCGCCTGCATCAGATCCAGATCATATAGCTGATACAACAGGGGCCATTTATTCTTCAGATAATTATAGCATATGTAAACGATCAGTCCAATCTTCAGGAGGGATTTGATCAGTTCTACCACTGAGTTGACTGAAAATATTCTCTTAAATCCGGACACCGGACTCATTTTGGAAAACTTCGGCTGCAATGTTTTTCCGGTGGGATGCCATCCTACCTGGACCACATCACTTAAAAAAGCAATCAGGAAACCGATCAGTAGAAGCGGTGCCATGATCACTACGGCTTCCAGCATCATTTTTCGGAATACCAGTGTGGTATCCTGTTGCGGCATATTGCCATGCCAGAACGTTACCACCTCGGGAATCTTCTCATAAATAACCGTAAAAACATTCATGAACTGATATCCCATATTTCCTACCCATAGTTTCAGTACCAGGAACACCGCCAGCAATCCAAGCCCATTAGCAACCTCACGGCTTTTGGCAACCTGTCCTTCTTTTCTGGCATCTGTTAATTTTTTCTCGGTAGCAGGTTCTGTCTTCTCCCCGCCCTGGCCTTCTGCGGCAAAGAATTGCAGATTATATTCTAAGCTCACATCATACCTCCGATAAAAGATACTACCATCTTCTTCATTTCCTGATACACAAAATCCGCTGCCCCTGGCAACATTCCGGCCGTAAGGAACAGGGCAGACAATCCCGCCAGCACCTTCAGCTGAATTCCCACCGCAAACATATTCATCTGCGGTGACACCTTGGCCAGCACACCTAAAATGGCATTTAACAGCAATGTCACACAAAAAATCGGCAATACAATGCGAAAGCCGATCAGAATATAATCATTCATAAATTCTATCATGGAGTTCAGCAGACTGTCCGCATGAAAAGTCACACCGTTTATGGGGATCAGCGTAAAGCTGTCCGCCAGCGCTCCAAACAGATAGCGGTACATTCCGGAAGCGATCAGCATCAACATAAAAGAATACTGATATAACGCACCGGTGATACTGGTACTCTCTCTGGTAGCCGGATCCATCAGGGTTGCCATGGACAGGCCGGTCTCCATATCCGCAATGGATCCGGCGAAATTCACGATCGCCATGCAGATATTCGCGCCGAATCCGATCAGAAGTCCGGCAACTGCCTCTTTCATGACGATCACGGCATACTCCATCACCGTATCAAATACAACCGCATCTGCCGGTGTCAGTGTTTCATACAGCAGGATCGATGTAAAAAAACTGATACCGATCCGGATCCTGGCAGGAGTATCGTTCATTCCAAAATACGGTGCTATGTATACAAAACAGGATACCCTGACAAAAATCAATAAAAAATATTCAAGATCATATATCGAAAACGAAAAATCTATCATGAAGTCATCCCGTCACCTGTGTACATACTGGCTGAAACTCGACCAAAGCTGTACTGTGTATTCTACCATAGTATTCATCATCCAGCTGCCCAGCAGGATCAGCGCCAGGAAGATCGCTATGATTTTAGGTACAAATGTCAATGTCTGTTCCTGAATGGATGTCACCGTCTGAAAAATACTGATGATCAGACCCACGATCAAAGACACCAGAAGTACAGGAAGCGATACCTTGATGATCACATAGAGTGCATTATTAGTCATTTCAGATACTGCATCAATCGTCATAGTAACACCTCACCTTCCGATTAATAGAACGTCTGCACCAGCTGACCTATGATCAGTGCCCATCCATCTGCCAGAACAAACAGCAGTATTTTGAAGGGCATGGAAATCGTCGTAGGCGGCAGCATCATCATACCCATACTCATCAAAGTCGACGCAACTACCATATCGATCACAATGAAAGGAATATAAATCATAAATCCGATCCAGAATGCAGTACGCAATTCACTGATCATAAAACTCGGTACCAGCACGGAATTGGGAATATCCTCCAGGGTTCCATCCCACTCCAGTCCGGCGATATCCATAAAAAGTTCTACGTCCTTTACCTGTGTCTGCGGATACATGAACTCCCGCAAGGGAGCCATGCCTTTTTCCAGTGCTTCACTCTGGTCGATGGTTCCCGCTTCAAACGGCTGGATCGCCTCTTCATTGATTCTCGTAATGGTAGGCTCCATAATAAAAAATGTCAGGATCAATGCCAGACCGATCAGGATCTGATTGGGCGGTGCCGTCTGCGTATTCAATGCCGATCTGGTAAAGTGCAGCACAATGATGATCCTGGTAAAAGAGGTCATCATAATGATAATGGTCGGTGCCAGTGCAATCAGTGTCAGAGTGATCAGAATTCTCAGTGCTCCATTGATCTGACCGTTCCCATTATTATAGGTAATGCTGACCGTATTGGCTGTATTCAACGACCCTACTTCCTCATGGGTAGTCGCCGTTCCGGCAGGATTGATCACTGTGGAGACCTCTGTGTCTCCCGTAAGATGTCTTTCCGAAGCCTGTGCCTTTATCGGTACGCAAATACACAATATGCCCACCGTGACCAGCAGGCATACCATATACGTTGCAATCTTAAATTTATTACTCCAGTTAATGATCTTGTTCTTCATTCTCTTTCTTAGCCGCACGTTTCAATAACTCCCGGAAGCCAGAAGTATTATCTGTTGTTGTCTTGTCCTTCAGCTGCCCGGCAGGAATTTCTCCCAGATTTGTTACGGTATCTTTGCAGACCGCAATCGCAAAATAGCTTTCGCCAATGCGAACCAACTGGATATATTTGTTGTTGGCGATCCGGACGGTCTCCAATACTTCAATATTCCCCGCTGCACCCTGCTGCTTCTGATATCCGGCAATCCATTTTGTCACCAGCGCAGTCACCGCCAGTACCGCCACAAAGATCAGCAACACTGTGATGAATTGCGCATAACTGTCTGTTTTTCCGGTAAGTATGATCATTAACCCACTACCTTTTTCACTGCTTCAATAACACGCTCAGCCTGGAAAGGCTTTACAATGAAGTCCTTGGCTCCGGCCTGAATGGACTCAATAACCATTGCCTGCTGTCCCATAGCGGAACACATAATTACTTTTGCTCCGCCGTCGATCTTTTTGATCTCTTTCAATGCCTGGATTCCATCCATCTCAGGCATAGTGATATCCATAAGTACCAGATCAGGATTTACCTCTTTGAACTTTTCCACTGCCTTCAATCCGTTTTCTGCTTCTCCTGCCACATTATAGCCGTTCTTGGTCAGAATGTCCTTGATCATCATTCTCATAAATGCTGCATCATCACAGATTAAAATATTTTTAGCCATTTAATTTTCCTCCGTTTATTTGGTCTGTTCTCTGCCTACTTTATAATCTCCGTAATTCGTACGCCAAAACTCTCTTCAATTACAACAACTTCTCCCTTGGCTACGAACTTGCCATTCACCAATACGTCGATCGGCTCACCGGCAATACGGTCAAGCTCTATGATCGTTCCCGGAGAGAAGTCCAGAATATCGGATATGGATTTTGTCGTTCTGCCAAGCTCCACCGTTACTTCCAGTGGAACATCTTTGATCAGTCCGATATTCTCCTGTCCGGTAGTGCCCATATTGTCATTCGAAAAGCTCTGGAACTGCGCAGGCTGTACATTCACATTCTGTCCCGGCATTCCCATCATGCCCATCTGGTTCATGCTGTTCATGCCCATGTTGCCCATCTGGTTCATGCTGTTCATGCCCATGTTGCCCATCTGGTTCATGCCGTTCATGCCCATATTGCCCATCTGGTTCATGCCGTTCATTCCCATGTTGCCCATCTGGTTCATGCCGTTCATGCCCATGCTGCCCATCTGGTTCATGCCATTCATGCCCATGTTGTTCATCTGGTTCATATCATTCATGCCCATGTTACCCATCTGGTTCATGCCATTCATGCCCATGTTACCCATCTGGTTCATGCCGTTCAGATTCGTATTGTTCATCTGCGTCTGATTATCAGTACCCGGTGCAGGAATCTGCGCTGTGGTATCATTCTCCGGCTGTTCAGGCTTTTTCTCTGTCACTTCATCAATGTTAGCCATCTGCGTATTGATAAATGTCTCTACCAGCTTACGGGCAAAATCTATGGGATATAGCTGCATGATAGTGCTGTCCACCAGATCATCAATCTGCATGCGAAAAGAAATCTTTACAAAAGTACCGCCCAAAAATGGAGAAATTTCTTTGCCGTCTTTTACTTCTGTCAGGTCGAACAGGGAAGACTCCGGCGGGCTGATGTCGATCACCGTCTGCAGCAGCGTAGATAGTGAGGTGGCTGCAGCTCCCATCATCTGATTCATTGCCTCGGAGATTGCACTCAGATGCAGCTCTCCCAGTTCTCCTTCTGTATTGGTACCGTCACCGCCCATCATCAGGTCGGTGATCACTTTTACATCATGCTCTTTTAACACCAGAATATTGGTGCCGTCCAACCCCTTTGTATACTTGATCTGAATAAATACGCAGGGCTTCTCGTAACTATCCAGCAAAGTCTTCCATGTGGCCAGTGTAACCACCGGAGTGGTAATATTTACTTTGCGGTTTACCAGTGAATATAATGTAGTGGCGGAAGAACCCATGCTGATATTGGCTACCTCGCCAATCGCATCCTTCTCTACATCGGTCAGTTTCTCTTCGTCTCCGACAGTCGGTGCCACATCTTTCACATATGCATTATCCGTATTTTCAGCCGAGCTGCTGTCCTGAGGTGTCTCCGGCGATGCACCGCTGTCCGCGGTGTCCGACAGATCCATGCCTTGCAGCAGGGCATTTATCTCATCCTGAGATAACATCCCATCCATCGTTACTCCTCCTCTCTGATCACCGATGTGATCTGAACAGCATACGAATCTTTCTCTGTACCCGGTAATGCTGTGAACTTCTTAATATTGCCCACATACACTTCCATATCGGTATCCACTCTGGAATCCAGTCGAATACAATCTCCAACCTGCAGATTCAGAAAATCGCTTACGGAAATTGTGCTCTTGCCCAGCACCGCTTTAATGGGAACATCCACTCTGCGGATCATGGATTCAATGTACTCTTCGTAGTGTTCATCATGGTTCTCCTGCATTGTGGAGAACCAATATTTGGTGTTCAGTTTATCCATCACATCTTCCAGTGTAAAGAAAGGAAGACAGATATTTAACATTCCTTCTACATCCCCAATTTTCATGTTCAGGGTTACAATGGCGATCATATCACTGGGAGCGATCACCTGCGCAAACTGGGGATTCGTCTCTAGCCTGCTTAAGACCGGCGAGATATCAACAACATTTTTCCAGGGTTCCCGTAACAATTGGGTGAACATTACCAATAATTTCTGTAATATTGTCAGTTCAATATCTGAAAATTCCCTGCTTTTTTCCAAAGGCTGTCCGCTGCCTCCCAGCATACGGTCAAGCATGGCATAGCACAGATTGGTTGCTATCTCAATAATGATATTGCCGTTAAGTGGTGCAAAATTAATAATGCCGAGTACCGACGGATTTGATAGTGCATTGGAGAATTCACTGAAAGTAACCGTCTCGGAACTTGCAACCGATACCTGTACGTTTTTACGCAGATATACCGGCAGGTTTGTCGATACCAGTCTGCTGTAATGTTCAAATATAATCTCCAATGTTCTTAAGTGTTCTTTGGAGAATTTGGTGGGACGACTGAAGTCATAATTTTTAACCTGCTTCTCATCCTCACCCTGAATCTGATCCACATCCAGATCTCCATCTGACAATTGTTTCAAGAGATTATCAATTTCGCTTTGTGAAAGTATATCACTCACAGGACCTCACCTCCTGTCATCTTATTTTTGTGGTTCATCAGCCGAATTTCACTCCACTGATTGCAACCTTATAGATGAAGTCGGATTGGAACAGATCCTGCACAGACTTCAGGATTTCCTCTTTCAAACCTTCCATATCCTCTCTGCACTCATCTTCCGTATGTGCGGAAACCGTAGCGGTAATGGCATCCTTGATCAGATTTTCATAGCCGGACAGTGTTTCACTGCTTCCGTAGGTCTTATAATCCTTGCTCTTTTTATTGATAGACAGCGAGACATCAAACATAATATAATCCTGCTTTGCTCCCGCCTCACTCTTCAACGGGATCGTCATAGAATCCGCAATATTATATACTTCTGTGTCCGTAAGAGGAACATTCGTCGTCCCCTCTGCTCCCGGAACCGTCAGTTCCAGATTCATGGCAGTCGTGATATTATCCACCAGCTGTGCCGTCTTCTTATTCGTTCCCACAATGCTTACCAGCATAACACCGGTCAACGCAATATTCACGATAAGTAGTGCCAGGATCAGCACTGTCATCAGATTTTTCTTCATACTATTCTGCTTCCTTTCCCTGTCTGCCTTAATTTGCCGCAGAAGGATTATATATTCTGATCTCTACCCGTCGATTCTTACTTCTGCCCTCTTCTGTGGAATTGTCCGCCACGGGGGTGCGGTCTCCCATTCCCGCATGCCGGAGATTTGCAGGATTCAGTGAAGTATTATCCACAAGGTAATAAAATACAGATAGTGCACGTGCACTGCTCAGTTCCTCGTTATCAGCGAACCTCGCACTATGTATCGGAACATTATCCGTATGTCCCTCAATTTCAATTACAGAATCACTGCCATATCGTTCCAGGATCACTCCCACTTTGTCCAATACTGTCTTGGACTGTTCCTTCAGGGAATCGCTTCCGGAATCAAATAAAAGAGCTCCCTTCATAGAAAGCTGTACATATTGCGCTGTGAAAGATACATCCACCTGATCCGCCAGGCTGTCCTCATTTACAGCTTCCTGTACCATTTCGGACAGTTCTTCATTGCTTTGAAGATTTTTCTCATTAAGTGCCTCCTGCAGTGCCTCTGTGCTATCATATTTCTCATAATTGTCGGAATCCGTTTCACTGTCCGCATTTCTTCCAGCATTACTGATATACTCATCCAGATCATTCAGCTGGCTGACGCCGTTACTGATCAATATTCCTTCACCTATGGCCGTAGAGCCGGCGTTAAAAATACTAAAAGCACTGTTAGACATTGCCGCAGCCATTTCATCCCATTTGTTGGCATCAATAGATGACATGGAAAACAGCATGACAAAGAAGCACAGAAGCAAATTCATCAGGTCACTGAAAGTGGACATCCATGCCGGTGAACCAGCAGGTGGATCTTCAGGCTTACGTTTTGCCATTAAGCTTCACCCCCCGCTTCTCCTTCTTCATCTGCACTTGTTCTGTCCTTCGGAGGAAGGAATGACTTTAATTTCTCCTCAATGACACGGGGATTTTCACCTGCCTGTATGGACAAAAGTCCCTCGATCATGACTTCCTTCTGCTGCATCTCTATCGCATTATCCGCTTTTAATTTATTGGATACCGGCGTACAGATCCAGTTAGCCAACAGGGATCCGTACAATGTAGTGATCAGTGCAACCGCCATGGCAGGTCCCAGTGTGGACGGATCATCCATATGATACAGCATATCTACCAGACCGATCAGGGTACCGATCATACCCCAGGCAGGACCCATGGCCGCCAGTGTATCCCAGAAGCCAATCGTATCCTTATGTCTACCCTCCACGCTGACCAGTTCCGTCTCCATAATCGCACGTACCAATTCGGGATCGGTTCCATCGACGATCAGAAGAATTCCTTTCTTCAGAAAAGGGTCATCCAGGTCGGTTGCTGCTTCTTCCAACGAAAGCAGGCCTTCCTTACGTGCCACATTGGAAAGCTCTATGATCTTACCGATCATATCCGAAGTATTCAGTGTGGGCGCTTTGAAGATCAGTGTGAAAGATTTCAAACCAGCTATGTAATTCTGCAAACTCACGGACGTGAGGGTACAGGAAAATGCTCCGCCAAAGGTAATGATCGCAGAAGCCGGATCCAAATATTCCCTGAATCCTCCCACACCTGCGGAACTTATGATACCAAATACCAACATGAATAATGCCAGCAATATACCGGCTAAAGAAGCTATATCCACTTAAATCACCTGACATTCTGCTTTTTTATCTTGCAAAAATATCCTTTCTGTATAATATTACAAGATTTTTTATTTCTTGTCTACTTTCTTTTACAATTATTTTCTTTCCGGTGGTAAGTGTCAACACCGTATCCGGGGTCTCTTCCACCAGTTCAATCAGGTCCGGATTCACCAATACCTTGACTCCATTAATCTTCGTAACTTCTATCATGCTGTCTTCTCCTTCCCTGTTATCCGAACATTTTCTACACTTTATCCGTTTTGTGCATTTTTCTCATTTTTTCTTATAGTACTTTTTTCCCTTGATCTTTTATACATACAAAAGGGACAGGTTTTTTCCTATCCCTTTATGCAGTCAAATTTTTTTTACGATTTCTTAACGCTTCAGATTGGTCAGTTCCTCAAGCAGTGTATCGGACACGGTAATGATACGGCTATTCGCCTGGAATCCTCTCTGTGTGGTGATCATCTCGGTAAACTCAGACGACAGATCTACATTACTCATCTCCAGCTGACCGGTGGACATGTATCCACCGCCTGCGGTGATGTCTACGCCGATACCATCGAACTCACCGGAGTTCAGGGTTGCAGAGTAAAGGTTGTCTCCCTCTTTCTCCAGACCGGAGGCATTGGCAAATGCTGCGGTAGCGATCTGGCCTAACAGTTTGGTCATACCGTTGTCATAGCTTGCGTAAATCATACCATCCTTCTGGATGGATACACCGATCATATCTCCCAGACGACGTCCGTCACCACTGGTGGCACCGATGGTGGAAGTACCCTTGTTATCGTAGTTGGTGCATTCGGACAGGTCGATGGTAATATCGGAGAAGTTGCCACCTAACTGTGAAAATGCTGCATTAATGCCCAAGTTTGTAGTAGAACCGCCGACACTTTCCAGTTTAGCGGTGTCTTTATTGAATACCACAGTAGTTCCTTCAAAATAACGACCTTCCATGGTAATAGCACTGCCGTCTGCCGGAAGCAGCTGATCTCCGGTACCAGATCTCATATTGCCAAGCAGCTGCTGCATGGTAAGCTGTTGCGTTGTGTCTGTAGGGCTGGTAATATACAAATTCAAAAATTCATTGGTAGATCCCTCATATCCATAAGCTGCTGCAATGGCATCCAAAGCCTCCTGCTGTTCCTTTGCTGCTGTAGCATTGTTTGAAGTATCAATCAGGCTTCCATCAGCATTAAAAATTTTCGTCAGGTCAGCTATATCTTTGGTTCCATCCTTTGTTTTCAGCATCGTTCCATCCCACTTGTAGGCATCGGTATTCAATGTCACCTTAGTCTCCATCTTCTGCTGGGTACGGTTTCCGAAATCCAGTGCGGAAATATCGATCTCTGCTCCGGTGGAATCCAGCAGTTTCGTCAGTTCCATACTATAAACATTGGTGTTCGGTTCGCCAGACTGTTTAAAGGTAAATTTTGCAGTATAACTGTAACCTCTCGCATCGAAGAAGTTCAGGTTTACGGTCTTACCGTTGGCACTGGTCACATCCTTATCGTTCTCATCCAGAATACCGGAAATATTTGCCTGTGTGGTAGCCTCAGGAGGATATGTCATATTTGCTGTACTCATAATACGCAGTGCGGTTACGGTATCCTGCTTGATGTTACCTGTGGTCTTATCCACGCCCCATCCCATGACGTTGTAACCGGTACTGGTCATTGCCAGGTTGCCGGCGCCATCTACATAGAAAGAACCGTCTCTGGTAAAAAAGTTCTCGGAGCCGTTGCTGACTACGAAGAAATTGTCTCCGGTGATCATGATATCAAAGGGGTTGCCAGTAGACTGTGCGGAACCCTGTGTGGTAATGGCAGTGTTGATAGCTCCTGCCTTAACGACCAGACCGATCTGCTTGGCATTGGTACCGCCGACACCAGTGGTAGCGTTGGCACCACTGGCCTTCTGTGTGGTCTGGCTCATCAGTTCACTGAAAGTCATGGAACTGGATTTGTAAGCTGTTGTGTTGACGTTGGCAATATTATTACCGATTACGTCCATTCTGGTCTGGTGTGTCTTAAGTCCTGCCACGCCAGAATACAATGATCTCATCATAGTGCTTTGTTCCTCCTGTATTGGAACCGTGCTCCCTCTCTGTCATTCAAGGGAGCATGACCTCCATCCCTGGTCCGGTCTACATAATAACGGCTCCGTTAATATTTGTAAATACGTTTTCTTCGGTTTCTCTGCTGTTCATGGCAGTCACCACGGTCTTATTGGGTACATTCACAATAAAGGCCAAGTCATCCACGATCACCAGAGAATCCCTGATTCCCTTCTGTCCCGCTTTTCTTGCTCCGTCATTCAAGCGTTCCAGCTGTGCGTCTGTCAGCTCAATGCCTCTGTTTTCCAGCCGTACGGCGGCATGCTTGGAGAATTTCAGATCCTGCGTTCCGGAAACATTCTGTTCCTGGCTTTTGTTCTGTAGGATCTCCTGGAAAGATACCAGATTTTCCTGTGCTGCTTTTACGGTCTTGCGGCTGCTGTTTAAGTACTGATTTGCCAACTGGTCAATGGACAGAAAACTGTTGTTCTGAATATCCATATCCATCTGCCCCTCTGCGTCAGCTGCTTACTGCATTATACGCTCTCTGTGCTGTCAGTTTCTTCTGACTCATCCTTGCTCTCGGTATCCTTCTTTTCTTCTGCTTCTTCGGCAGCTTTGCGGATCTCCTTGAGACGTTCAATGTACTTATTCAAGCTGTTCACGGTATCTTTTGCCAGGAAGGATTTCTCGTAATCAGTCATATCGTTGTATTCCTTCTCCAGATCATCAATGGTCTTGCCATCACTGGAATCAATGCCGTTTACATTAGGAAGCTTGTTCAGCTTTACGGTAAAGTTGTAAGCCTTGTTGTACGCATTCAGATAATCCGTATCCACTACGGAATCCAGATCATCAATGGAGTACTTCTTTTCGTTGATATAAAGGTAAGCTTTGTTGTTCTCGTAGGACACATAATCCACTTTTCCCTGCACCAGTTTGGTATCGCCGGAGGATGTGGTGGTCTTGATATAGACCTCCTTGCCTACCAGAGAACTTGCTCTCTGCAGATCCATACTGTTGGACATATTCTGCATCTGCTCTACCTGTGAGAACTGTGCATACTGTGCTATGTATTCCGTATTGGACGTAGGCTCCAGAGGATCCTGATATTTCATCTGTGCTACCAGAAGCTGTAAAAATGCTTCCTTGTCCATTCCGCTGCTGGACTTTGCAGCTTTACTCACGGAAGTCTGGGATGCGGTCTCTACGATCTTACCGTTTTCCACGGGTGCAACCAATGCCATTTTCTTTCTCCTTTCTGTTATTTTTTATGCGGTGAAATCCACCGTATTGCCGTTCGCCGACATTATATCCGCTGCGATCCGGTCTTCTTCCGCCTGAGGCTCGTCCTCTGCGAATGCTGTGTTCAGGTTGATTCTGCGGGTGCGTCTTCTGCTTACCCCGGCTCCGCTCTCCTGATCACTCTGATTGCCTCTACCCTGTTCCAGGTTCTGTTCAAACGGATGTGTCTGTACCGTCACTTCAATAGCCTCTACTTTTACGCCCTGTTCCGCGAAGCTTTCCTTCAGCTGAACCATCTGGCTTTCCAGTGCAGCTTTTACGGTTTCATTTTGTGTAATAAAGTTCGCCGTAACCACACCGTTCTTCGATGCTACCTGTACGTGAAGCGTTCCCAGACTTTGCGGATGAAGCTGCATTTCCAGATCGGAGCTGTCCGCCTTTACAGAGACTTTCATGTAATCCATGATCTGGCGCATGATATCCTGTGTATCCGTCGTTTGTGTTCCTTCTGTCTGTGATGCCTGCTGCAATCCGGAGAAGAAATTCTCTTCCTTCAGATTCTGTAACAACAGATTGCCCTGCTGTCCCGCTGTCTGGCTCTCATGTCTGTTCCCCGAGTCTTTTGTTTTCTCTTCCTGTGTATTCTGTACCGGTGCCTGTATTTTCTCCTCCGGTTCCTGCTCCACTGTCGGAAGTTCCACATCACTCTGTGATCTCTCTGCCGCATCTGTGGCATGCTCTTCCACTTCCACCGTGATCACAGGTTCCTCTGTCACTACTTTAGTGACCGCATCCTGCCATTTTTCCGGTGTCAGCTGCAGTTCTTCCTGTGCCTGTCCCGTCAGATCCTTCTGCAGATCCAGGATGCTTTTTACATTTCCATACAGCTCTTCATCGGTAAGTAATGCAAAAGAATCCTCCGCTTCGCTGACCGCCATCAATAACTCGTTCAGCTGTACAGGATCCATCAGGTCTGTCTCTGTCATACCCAGTTCATCCATAACTCCCTGCAGCTCTTCTTCACTGACAGAAAAAGTTTCCGTAATCTGTCCGATCAGGTTCTGTACGATGGTTCCCAAGACTTCCTGGACTTTTTCCAGATCTTTGGCATCACTATCCTCTGCTTTGACATCTGACTTTTCCTGTGTTCCGGCGAGGTGATCCCGCTGTCTGTCTCCGGTCCGTAATGTTTCACCACGTCTGACATCGTTACGTCCGTCGGTCGTGCGTCCACCGTTTCCGGTCGTCTGCGCATTGTTCTGGGTCTTGTTCCACACTGCCTGGAAACCGGTTCCGGCATTCTGTTTCGCTGCTGTGACCATATCCCGGATCTGTACATTGCCGTCGTTGCCCACACCTTTAATCGTTGTGCCTGCCATGTTCTTTTCTACCTCCTTTCCCAGGTCCTTTGACTGCCGGATGGCAGTCTTAACCCTGTAATGATACTACAAATCTTTTATCGGATCTTTCCGCTTTTTTCTTAAGACTCAGGGTCCATAATTTTCGTGATCTTTGCTGCCACTTCAGAATTCATGGCACCCAGGATCTTACCCCTGTCCTCCGCGCTCATCACTTTTAGAATACGGGCCGCCAGATCCAGATTATTAGTCATCTGCTCAAAAATAGCCGCTGCCTGCTTCGGTTTCATTGCAGAATAGGCTGCCGCATAATCCTGTATCTCCTGACTCTCTTCCAACTGCGTCACTACCTGCTTATAAATATATTCGGCAGTAGCGGGATCCATGGATTCATAATATTTTTTATATTCTTCCGCACCCGGTCCCTTATCGGAATAGACTACCTCATCATAGAATTCTTTCTGAATCCGCTGGAATTCCACCTGCTGATTCTCGAATTCCTTAAGTCTCAGCACCTCAGCTTTCAGCTGATCCAGTTCTTCCTCCTTTGCTGCAGATGCCGTCTGCGCCTGCTCCAACTGCAGCTCCAGACTCTTGATCTGATCCACCGCATCCTCTAGACTGGTATAGCCACCGTAGGCACTGCCATCCGTAGTCTCTGTTATGGAGTTAGCCGGGAGAATTTTGTTCAGCACAGGCACATCCTTGAGAATGGGAGTCACCACAGAGCTTCCGAATCCCCCGATATCCAGCTTGATGATCGCGCAGATTACAGCCATCCAGAGTACCACGATCAGTATGGTCGCTCCGAAGGTCAGAAGGCTGTTGCCTTCGCTCCCGTCATCCAGAGCATCTTCCTGTTTTGCGATTTCTTTTGCCCGGCGCTTTGCTTCCTTGCGCTGTGCCTGCTGTTCTTTCTTCAGTTTTTTCTTTTCTTCCGCCAGCTGTTTTCTCTCGTTATCCGTTGTCTGCTCTTCCGGAGTCTTTTCTCTTGCCATTTATGTCCTCCCGTTGTCTCAATCCGCCTGCCGGCTTTTTTTGTCCGTAAGTATAACTGGTCAGTTCATCGATTGCTTTACTTTCCGCATGATTTTCTTCCTGCAGAAAAGCCTCGAATGCTTTTTCTCTGAGGGTTTCATGCATTTTTCTCTCTTTCATGGCTTCTGCCATTCGTTCTCTGGCAGCCTCCACATTTTCTTTTGCTTTATCCACCCGGATGCACTGCGCAGCCACCAGACTGTCCATTTTCAAAAGTGCTTCCTTGTTCTCTTCAATGGCCCGCAGATCCAGTTTCCCCTGCAACAGACCACCGGATTCTTCTTCGTATTCCCGTTTTCGCGCCTTCAGGCGTTCCAAATGTTCGATTTCCACATTCAATGCAGTCTGTGCCATACCAAATTCCTGTTTGGCCTGTGTTTCCATTTTTTCTTTGATATTCAGGATGTTCTGCAGGGAATATCTGAACTTTGCCATTTATCTCACTCCTGATTTGCGAACAGGTCTTCCAACATCTGTACCGTCTCTTCAAAGGTAAATTTCTCCTCCGTGCCCTGACACAGGAAGCTGTTCACATCATCGATCTTCGAGATGGCATAGTCAATGTTCGGGTTACTGCCCTTTTTATAAGCGCCGATATTGATCAGATCTTCTGCTTCATTATAGGTAGCCAGTACATTTTTGAGTTTGTTGGCCGCCTGCTTATGCTCTTTGGCTGCGATCTGGCTCATACATCTGGAAATACTCTGTAAAATATCGATAGCAGGGTAATGATTTTTGTGTCCCAGCTTTCTGTCCAGCATAATATGACCGTCCAAAATACTTCTCGCTGTGTCCGTGATGGGTTCGTTGAAATCGTCGCCATCTACCAGGACGGTATACAATCCCGTAATGGATCCCACCGCAGCTCTGCCCGCCCGCTCCAACAGCTTAGGCATTTCCGAGTACACGCTGGGGGGATAGCCTCTGGTCACCGGAGGTTCTCCGCTGGCCAGTCCGATCTCTCGCTGTGCCATGGAAAAACGGGTCAATGAGTCCATCATCAGCAGGACATCCTTTCCCCGGTCTCTGAAATATTCCGCAATAGCAGTGGCCGTCTTGGCAGCCTTGTTCCGCTCCAATGCCGGTCTGTCGGAAGTCGCCACGACTACTACCGATCTGCGCATACCTTCCTCACCTAAGTCTCTCTCTATGAATTCCCGGACCTCTCTGCCGCGCTCACCGATCAGCGCAATGACATTAATATCTGCCTTGGTATTTCTGGCAAACATACCCATCAACGTAGACTTTCCGACACCAGAACCGGCGAAGATACCGATTCTCTGCCCCTTACCAACAGTGATCATACCGTCCACTGCCTTTACCCCCAGGGGTAATACCTGGTCGATAATCGCTCTGGACATAGGGTCCGGCGGTGCCGCCTCTACCGGATATGCCACGCCTGTAATCGTGTCTCCATCAATGGGGATTCCCAGTCCATTTACCGTCTTGCCCAAAAGCTTCTCACTTACCGTAACTGTCAGGGGATCTCCCGTATTTTCCACCACACAGCCGAGACCGATGCCATCTACCGAATCATAGGGCATAAGAAGAGTCTTCTTATCACGAAATCCCACAACCTCAGCCATAATGGGTTTTGCCCCTTCCGTTTCCGGCAGGATCCTGCACAGATCCCCCAGCTTGGAATCCGGACCGGCCGACTCAATCGTCAGACCTACCACATTTACCACTTTTCCCAGTTTCCGGTAAAAGGTCTTATCTGCTAATTTATTATATTTTTCAAAATCTATGTTTTTAATGACCATTTATCAGCCTTCGTAGGATAATAATTTTAATTTCTGACGCAGTTCGGACAGCTGCGTTCCCAGTCCGCAGTCAAAAATACCGCCCTCTGTCTCGATCAGGCACTCGCCCTTTCCGAGGGTAATGTCTTTCACAATCTCCACGGTTGCATTCGGCGCAGCCGCACCTGCAGAGATCTGCTTTTTCTGCATACTGACATAAGGGTAATCTTCTTTGGACACATGAATCAGAAAGCTTCTGTTATCCTCTGATTTCCGCATGGTAGTGGAGATCAGATAACACAGAACCTCCCGGTAGGAATGCAGGTCTACATGAAAAATATGTTCATAAATTCCGGTGATCGTGTCCACAAATTCAGGTTCCAGC
>OGUL01001548.1_pt1 | contig 18931 bp, 9 predicted proteins | sample 1553651 | NCBI WGS metagenome assembly OGUL01 (sample SAMEA2580048, study PRJEB22360) | human gut metagenome | biome: human gut; feature: human-associated habitat; material: faeces | place: Denmark | collected 2008/2010
TAGCTAGTAGTCAAAGCCCACTCGTCACGGTTTGCGGCGAATGCCTTGAAAGGAGCGCCGTCAAGCTTAACCAAAGCCTTCTGGATAACCGGCTTCATCTCGCCATGACGTTTCTCCATGTTCATCATCATAGTAACAGGGATACCACCGGCGATCCATTGATCAGCGGGAGCGGTCGTGTTACGTACGGAAGACATATAACCTGTCTTACCGGCGGCGATCAAGCAAGATGCCGTGTAACCCAAAGAGTAGCAGTAGTCCGCATCGTAGTTAGACGGAGCGGCGCAACGACCCTCGTAACCGAAGAAGTGGTGTTGTGCGGCGAACTTGCCTACGTACTTGCCCTCGGCCTTCCACTCAGCCAATTTCTTGCCAACCATCTCGGACAATAACTTCTCGGTCTCGATCAAAGAAACCTGTACGTTTCCGTGCGGGTCACGGTCCAAAGACAGCTGACGAGCTACGCCCTCCGGAAGAGAAGCGTACAGATCAGAGTTCTCCTTCGTCAACTTGCTGATGATATAAGCACGTTGCTCGCTCTTCTTGATCATCTTGAACTCAGCATCGTGCTTAGCCAAGAAGTCGTTCAACTCGGCAATCAAGCGTTTCATAGCCGGAACGAACTCGATCAAGCCCTCAGGGATCAATACCGTACCGAAGTTGTTACCCTCAGCGGCACGCTTAGCCACGATACCAGCCACGTAAGTAACGATATCGTCCAAAGACATATTCTTCTCCTCAACCTCCTCGGAGATGATACAAACGTTCGGTTGAGTCTGCAAAGCGCACTCCAAAGCGATATGAGAAGCGGAGCGACCCATCAATTTGATGAAGTGCCAGTATTTCTGAGCGGAGTTACAGTCACGTTGGATGTTACCGATTACCTCGGAGTAAACCTTACAAGCCGTGTCGAAACCGAAAGAGGTCTCGATCTGGGCGTTCTTCAAGTCACCGTCGATCGTCTTCGGGCAACCGATTACCTGTACGCCGGCGCCGATAGCCTTGTAATACTCGGCCAATACGCAAGCGTTCGTGTTAGAATCGTCACCACCGATAATAACCAAAGCCTTGATATCAAGTTCCTTCAAGATCTGAAGACCTTTATCGAATTGCTCTTTCGTCTCTAATTTCGTACGACCGGAACCGATCATATCGAAGCCACCCGTGTTACGGTACTCGTCGATAATATCAGCCGTCAATTCCATATATTTATGATCGATCAAACCGCCCGGGCCCAAGATGAAACCATACAGACGAGAATCTGCGTTGTGAGCCTTGATACCGTCGAACAAACCAGCGATCACGTTGTGACCACCGGGAGCCTGACCACCGGAAAGGATCACACCAACGTTCATGACAGGCATAGCCTTCTCCTCGTTACTCTTCTCGAATGTAACGATCGGCATTCCGTAAGTGTTCGGGAACAATTTCTTGATTTCTTCCTGATCGGCTACTGATTGAGTATACTCGCCGTCAACGGCTTTCACTGCACCTTTCAACGCAGCGGGTACCTTCGGTTGGTAAGCTGCTCTTGCGATTTGTAATGCACTCTTTGTCATTTCTTAATTGATTTATTTAGAAATTATTTGATACGTGTTCAAAAGTGACGCGAATATAAGGAAAAAAATCCGTATTAATAAAAAGACAGGGGGATATGTTCATTGAAAAATCACCCTAAAATTGGTTCCGAAGGAATGATTAACACTTTACAAGCCGATTTCCTAAAACAGGTCTGACAATATAGATCAACTCCTTCATCGTCCGCCCCAAATACATAATACTTTATCGTATAAACACACCTTTTTAGCTCCTTTACATAAAGACTTTATATGCATGCAAGCTTTATCCCTAGGTGTATCTCTAGATTATAAAATAATAAATATCAATTCCTCACAAGAAGCCCCTTTTACTATTTCCTTATTCCAACTTTAAATCCGGTAACTTTTTGACTATCTCCATGGTTTGTACGCTCACGTTGATTACGGAGAGTAGCAAGTCCAAGATATAACGGGGGTTATCATGCTCACGGCTCCAGTCATTCGGATCGTTCTTGATCAAGCTACTTGGATCGGTTTTCACTTGATAGCGCTCCATGATCCATTCGATAGCGGATTTACCGTTCACGATGTATTCATACGCCTCATCGGGTATGTTCTCTATACGAATCGAGCTGTTGTAGATAATCGTATCCTTTTGCCCCTTTTTCGGGAATCGCATTTTCTCTACCTCATAGTATTTATAATCCACCTTGACCGCATATAGATCCGTAGTTCCGGCAATCATACGACCATCCGGGGCCTCCTCCTTTTGCCTGTCGCCAATGACAGTCACGCCCTCATACGCAGGTATTTCCTCATAATTCAGATGCAGATTAGCCAGTTGCTTACCCGCATAGGAGAAATCGAGGAAAGCGTCTATATCTTCCACGATCGGGATACGTGGTAAGGATTTCTTCAGATCGGCCGCGAAGGCTTCCCGGTATTTCGGGGAATGAAGCAAGCCATACACATAGTAGAAGATGGTTTCTTTCGTGATCTTCCGGGCATTACCGAAACGGGTACGGACTTCTTTCAGTATCCAGTCGGTGATTCCGTCTCGACGGATGTAATCATCGTTTGATTCGGTATCGAATAAGGACAAGGTTTGCTGCTTGTTCTTGTTTTCTTCGTACCAGTAGAGAGGGAAGCATTGAGTTCCTGCATCCAAACAATTCAAATCTGGGATACAATTTGTAATAAGAGTGCTATTATTTTTTGTTCCCCCAAGACCACTAACACAAATCACTAAATTCTGATGAATAGAAGTCGGGAACATATTAAAAATAGGTCCTACATCATTTAGAACAGTCTTATCAAAATACAAATTTTGCTTTGAAAATGGACGATACAACCCTATAGAGGCATATTTAACATCATAAAAATGCTCTCTATTTTTTTCTACATCTTGTCTATAAGCTCTACTCCAACTTATTTTTAATGGGTCATTGTCAATAAAACTCACAACATCAATATTCGGATTATACCTTTTATATTCTTGATATTTTAATCTTTGCTCATTATAGAACTCATTTGATCGTCTCATTGACTCAAGCATTTTTTGTCTCGAATAGTTATAAGCCCATGAATCGCGAGAAGAACCTATGCCTCTTGCATAAACAGCATTAAATAGAGTTATTAGCTTTATTATCCTTATCACCCAAAAGTATCAAAGAATCAAACACATCCCCTCTCTGATTAATCCAATCCCCTTTCTCATTCGGAGCAACAATCTCCCATTGTAATTTACTAGAATCAACGGAATCAAACTCACTTATCTTTTTAAGCTTCTGCTCACGAGATAAATAATCACCAATATCATGATAATAAATCGTCGCTTTCCCTTTCTTTTTCGGGTTCTTTATTAAGAAGGTGATTGATATAGGCGTACGAGAACCTGAACCAAATATTTTACCGCCTTCTTTACGAGACAACTCACCACTCGTACGTTGGTTTCCCCTTAAATTAAACACATATACACTCGAATATTCATCCTCAAGACATTTCCTAAATCCTTCTTGAGCATTTCCATCAATCCAAGCCCCATTACTAATGAAAGCTACCACACCCCCATCCTTGCAATCCGCAATACGATCACTCGCCCAACGAAACGCCTTAATATAACTATCATAAAGAGAGTTCTTATTAGTCGCTTGAGCGGCTTTGGCATACGTCTCGGCAATCCGTTTATCCAAATGAGCGTAACTCAAATTCTGCGCATTATCATTCGCCGATTTCTGTCCGACCGAGTACGGAGGATTACCCATTATAACCCGTACCGGAGCTTTCTTTTGCTTATCCACATTCGCCGCATTCTCGGGAAACCAAGTCTGATCCAAGACATTCTCCTCGTTCTCGGTTGTATGGAAAGTGTCCGTTAAGCAAATGCCCTCGAACGGCAAATAAGTATCTCGCTTTACGAGACTATGAAAGACGCTCTCGATATTGACATCAGCGATATAATAAGCGAGCAAGACCAACTCATTGCAATGAATCTCATTCTTATATTTACGTTCCAGATCTTCCGGACGGATCAAACCGCTTTGTAACAAACGGGTAATGAAAGTACCCGTCCCCGTGAAAGGATCTAAGATATGTACATTCTCATCCGAAAGGCTGCAATCAAATTCCTTGCGCAAGATATCGTCAACGGAATGAATAATAAAATCCACGCATTCCACGGGTGTATAAACGATACCCAGCTTATCCACGGTCTTCGGGAAAGCACCCTTGAAGAACTTCTCATACAGATTTTTGATAAGCATCTGCTTTCCTTCCAGATTGTCAATATCGCCCACGTTCATGCGCACGTTCTCATAGAATTTATTCAATACCTCCGTATCCTTTTCCATGGCCTCGCTCTCCAGTAGCTCCAACATACGTTGCATACTACGGCTGACCGCATTATTCTTGACAAACTGATAGTCCTTAAACAAGGCATCGAATACCGGACGTGTAATCATATGCTGCGCCAGCATCTCCACCGCTTGTCCCTCGTCAATGGAAGGGTTCAAGTTCTTTTGCAAGCCATTCAAGAATTCAACGAAAGCCTCTTTGTGTAATCCCTCTTTCACGACACGGGCGATGCGCTCTATAAATTTCTGGGCGATCAAACCGATCTCCCTCGCCCAGTTCTCCCAATACAGGCGATCTCCGACCTTCTCGACCATCTTCGCGTAGATCCCATCTTGCAAAGAACCGAAACGAAGTTCCAACTGGCGAGCGATTTCCTCATTACTTAGCTCGGTCGCCCCCGTCTGTTGATCCTGCGGATCGGGCATCCAATCCTTCCCGTGCATCCGGCCCGAGCCTTGCGGTATCCCGGCGACAACCACCTTGGGAGGCTTCACCTTATTCAAATGTATCTTATTGACCGTAGCGTTAAACTCATCGTCGTGGGCACGCAAGGCATTCAAGATTTTCCAGACCACGGAAAAACGCTCGTTATCCTCCATCGCCTTCTCCGGCTCCACATCCGCCGGAACGACTACCGGGACAATGATATAACCATATTTCTTCTCATCCGTAGCCCCCTTGTGGAACGTACGCATCACACGCCCCACGCTCTGCACGACATCCACCTCGCTATTACGGGCGGCTACAAAAAGAACAGCGTCCAAAGCCGGCACATCCACCCCTTCGGACAAGCAACGCACGTTCGATAGAATACGGCACTCGTTCGGATTGCCGGTCTCCTCCTTCAGCCAAGCGATCTTCTCCTCCCGTGTAGCGGCATTCATCGCCCCGTCGATATGTTGAACCTCGATATCCACGACCTCTTCCCGTGCTTCCTCCGACAAGGATTCCTTATATTTTCTCACCATCGTAGGCATCACGGCGGCAAACCCCTTGGAAGAGATACCACTCCCCCGCTCACTCGGATTAATTGTCGAGCAAAACGCCACGGCCCGCCGCATTAATACCGGGTCCGCCTCCTTCGTAACCCCCTTATCTCCTTTTATGCGTTTGGACAAGCCATTGATGCAACCGATCAGCTTACTGGCGTCATCCATCTTTATTTCCTTTTGTTGTTTATCCTTGACATCCTCTAGGATAGAATCCGGGATATCATCCTCGCTAATCGTCAGCACCAATACCTTATAGTCCGTCAGCAGTCCCTCACGCACGGCACGTCCGAATCCGATCCGGAAAAACTCCTCGCCATAATAGTCCGGGTTATTCATGCTCCACAACACTAAATCCTTGTCTTTAGCCGTCGCCTTGGCATTGTCATTATAATAACGTGGAGTAGCCGTCATGTAAAGACGCTTTTTCCCTCGGATCAAGTCATTGTTATGTATTTTAGTAAAATGACTCTCATCACGACCTTTTTGCTTAAAACCGGTTGTCCGATGCGCCTCGTCGCAAACGATATAATCGAATATGCCATAAGACGGATCAGCCTCCAATAGCGCTCGCTGCGCCTCGGCCAAGACATCTATACTTTGATAGGTCGAGAATACGACAACCAGTCCGTCCGTATCCTTATAGCCTAATAATTGCCGTTTTATCGAGTTGATATTTGTCGTGGCGGGCAATGGGTTATCGATGATACTCGTCTCGTCATTATCGAAATCGTTCCTTTTGGAAGCCTTGGAATCCGAGCAAATACAAACAGCCTTCATCCTGTACTTCGTATCTGTCATCCAAGCATTCAGCGATTGTCCTAAAAGAGCGATACTGGGGACCATGAATAAAATCAGTCCCTTGCCCCCGGTCTCTTGCTCTATGATCTCCAAGGAGGTGTACGTTTTTCCCGTTCCACAAGCCATGATTAGTTTTCCCCGGTCATGTACCCTGAAATATTCATGAGCCGCTTTCATCGCTTCCAACTGATGCTTGCGAGGCTGTTTACCTTCCCGTAAAGCCGCTTTTCCCGTATCCCCTTTCAAGAGTTTATCCCAATCAACCGGAGAAGCCTCCAACTCATGCATATTGATACGAGTCACCGGAATGTCTTGACCTTTCAACGTCTCTTCCGCATTCGCTCCCCAGCGCAAGGTGGTAGAAACCCAGATCAGGTTACTGAAATACGTGGTCTTCAAGGTTAAATCATCTATAAACGCACGATGAGCGGTGGATATAAAGGAGTCTACGACCGCCTTGCTGATGATGGCCTTCTCATCATAGCATTTACACTGGATGGCCCAATAATCACCCAAATCAGTTTTCGCCACCAAGTCTATACCTAGATCTTTCCCTCCGAAATCCTTTTTCCCCGGAAATTCCTCCCAAAGCCAAACCTCCTGTAGTTTATCCGCATAGCGGGGGTCCGTTTGGAACCATTTCTTTATCAGTTTCTCAAACTTCGCTCCTTTTTCTCTTTCGGTAAAAGATTCGGTACGGAATCTTTGAAGTACTTCTTTAAATGTCATTGTCTCGATCATCCGTTGTTTAGTCCTCAAAAGTACATAAAACTCCACTTATTTCAATAAATTGGACAGATTTTCATTGGAGACATAGTCAACCTTCAACAAGAAGAGGGTGTGTCACCATGAAGTGAACACGAGAAAACAGGTAGCTTATTGTATATTTTACTTGGCTGTTTTTTTACCCGGTCGTGTCTTTCCAAAAACACGTACGTAATTTTCAAGAAACACGTACATGTTTTTTCGAAAACATGTACGTGTTTTACTCAAATCTCTATCATAATTTATATCCGTCTAATTATAAGCAAGTTATAAATTATTTCAAACAAATGCTTTATTGTATTTTTTTAATCCGTTTACTCTGTAGGCTACTTCGATGGCACAATAGAGTAAACTATTCATCAATTTGCACCTAATTATCACAAAAGACTTCGTATATTTACATCTTCTATTAACGTTAGTTAATCACAAGATTCGATGCGAAAAAGCCCTCTTGCACTCCTATTATCGCTTATCTGCTTGATCTCGTCTCATAACGAGATACAAGGTCAAGGACATCCCCCCACAGATTCCTTACGGCAATTGGCTGCCACCTGTGAGGGTAAAGAAAAGCATGATCTACTGATGCGTATAGCCATGTCCACCAACGATATCGCCGACTGGGACGCTACGCTCAACGACGCTATCGACCGGTGCGATACTCCGGCTATCTGTCAATCAAGATTGAATCGTATACAATGCCTCTTTAATTTCTACTCCGTGGATTCGGCTATCATCGAGGCGCAGGAAAGCCTTCCTTTTATATTGGATGCCAAGCAATACAGTTTCTACTTCTCCACCTATAATACTTATATATCCGGATTGTTCAAGCAAAGACGGTTCGACGAGGCCCGTGAGGAAGCCACAACCATGTTCGAGACGGCGCAACAGGTTAAACAACCGGTAGGCATGACGATGGCCTTGCAGGTACAAGGCAGCATGTATTATAAACTCGGCTTATACGACCAAGCCCTCACCTCGCTGGAAAAAGGGATCGCTATATGCCCCACTTACGAGAATGGCGAGAACCAAGTACTCTACATCTCGGCCGTTCTTTACGAATGGCTCTTCATGACCGCCCTGAAGGTGAACGACACGGAACGCATATCCCGTTACGCCGACAGCTATGCCGCCCTTGTCAAATGGAGGGACGAGCATGGGAAAGTGGATCCTACCGGACATTATCCTGTCACCTCCCGCTCTCTCCAAGCCTTCTCTTTCCTAAAGAAAGGGCAAATAAAAGAGGCGAGACGATTGTTGGATGAGGCAGTCCGGTTTATTCATCCCCAAATCCCGGCCAACGCCTATGAGCATTTTTACGAAGCCCGCCGAGAATTACGGGAAATGACAGGAGATTACCAAGGGGCTATCAAGGATATGGATATCCTGTTAGCTGCTCATGAGGGCGACCTATCTTTCTATATGGACGATTTGTTGAAGAAAGCGGAACTTCTGGCTCATTCCGGAGATCCCCGGTCCTGTATATCTCTCTATCATACGTATATACAGGCGAAAGACTCGGTAAACCGGTTGGATATCGCCTCTCGGATGGATCAACTACGGACTATTTACGAGGTAGACCGGCTCAACCAAGAGAGGCAATACGCAAGGAACTGGATGTTCGCCGCCTTTACCGGTTGCTTGCTCCTTGTCCTTTTGCTAGCGGGATATATCATTTATTCCCAATGTCTAAAAGCAAAGAACCAAGTGCTTTACAGACGTATACAGGAACAGATCCGGCAGGAGAATAAGGCGGTGGAAACCATTAAGCAAATACCCGAGAACGATCTTTCCCGGGAATTACGTTTATTCATAAACTTGAACGAGTTATTGAAAAAAGAAAAACTATACACCGATCCCACCTTGAACCGGGATGATCTGGCACAATGTTTGGGGACCAACCGTACCTACTTGATGGAAGCCGTACGTACTTACGGCGGGAATATGACCGTCCGCGAATATATTTATGATTTTCGCCTAAAGCATGCCGCCGAACTGCTCTCCTCTCCCTCCGCCCTCTCGATCGATCAAATCTGCTATGACTCCGGGTTCGCTTCCCGCTCGGTATTTTACCGCCTTTTCCGACAGAGCTATGGCCTGTCTCCTAACGAATATCGAAAACTTGCGGAGAAAGAAAAAGAAAATTAAAATACTATATTTCAAAAACTTGCGCCACACGGACAAATGTTTTGCGCCACACGGACAGCTTTTAGGATTACTATTCGCATATTGAAGCAATATCTGTTAATCCTAAAAACAAGCTATATATGAAGACAAATTATTTTTTTCTCCTTTTCTTTCTTTTGATTCTGATGGGATGTTCGGATGACAAAAACATTCCGGATATCCCGGCCTCCACAGAGGACACCTATGAAGGAGTACACGATCTGATCAGTTTCACGAAAGAAACCGAAGATTTCACGTATGGAGACCTGACTTTCCACATCAAGACTCCCGACGGGAACATTATCCAACGGAAAGCCAAGCACCGGCGATTATCCGGGACTTCCCTATTCACTATGGAAAAAGGGCTGAAGGAGGGTAAATACCAGCTACTATATATGGAATATACCATCCAATCGGATTGCCCGGACATTGACGGGCGGAATGGGGAGTTCGGCATGGGGTGCTACATTACCGTCAGTGAGAATGGGATCTCCACCGAAACCAACCGTGACGAGCGAATCGGCCTGTATGGGAACGGTACGCCGGAAGATCCGTACCGGATAACCTCTGCCGATGATTTGGCGAAGATACAAGAAGCGATCCTCAACTTCCACAACAATGGTAACCTTGTTAATTCCTCCACCTGCTTCGAACAACAAAATGACATTAGCATGGCCAACTATAATGACCAATGCGGCTGGGAGGGCAACTGGTACCAGATCGGATTATCAGCCAGTTATCCTTTCACGGGCTATTATGACGGCAACGGCTATACGATCCGGGATTTGAAAATGTTAGATAAAAACGCCGTGGGCGCTAGTTTGTTCGGCTTCGTAAATCAAGCCATCATCTCGAAGCAGGTGGAACCCGTCTGGGGAGCTCTATCGGCTATCGTAGGAGCCGTTACCACCAAGGGGGGAAGCATCAATAAGACATTTATAAAAGGGTGCGTAGTAAAAAAATCCACCATCGAAAGCCGTAGCGATGGCGTAGTCACGGACGGCATGGCCATAGGCGGGATCGCCGGCATGGTAGATCCGAACGTAAATCTCTGGATAGATTCCTGCTCAGTAGAGGATTGCACTATAAACGGGGCGATCGCCGTAGGAGGAATCCTTGGCGGAGGAACAGTGTACTCAATGACACAAATCACGAACTCCCACAACCGGAATACCAAGGTAACCGCATCTTACAATTGTGCCGGAGGAATCGTTGGGTACGCCGATACGCTCTATGTATATTCATGCAGCAATAATGGCACTATCAAAGGTGCCGCATCCACAACCGTTCCTCCCGGAAACCTTCCTGCCAATTCTATATATAATAGGAGCGGGCGGGATCGCCGGAGGAAGCGGATTGAGCACCATCATTTCCAGCCGAAACAGCGGGACGGTGCAAGGAAGCAGGGGCGTAGGGGGAATTATCGGAAGCACACTGGTAACTACCCAGCCGAAAACTTATTATAATAACACGTTTATCGGTTTTTGCTCGAACTCGGGGAATATAAACGGCGACAGTTATATAGGAGGATTATGCGGTGAGGCGCAACTTGGCGCTTATAAATCGTATAATGAGGGTATGATCGAGGCTAATTCATCCTTCGCTGGTGGAATTTTAGGATTCGCTCCCTTGGCCTCCATCACCAATACGGCGAATTTCAATAAAGTAATCGCCTCCTCTTATAGCGGAGGAATAGCCGGTTCCATCCTTGCCGGCTCGTTGGGTATTAACACGAATCTGGGGGAAGTAGCCTCCTACCATGAATATGCCGGTGGTATGATAGGAAGGGCAGGGAATACGCTTGCCATGAACTATTGTTCCAATTTCGCGCCGATATCAGGCTCCTCATACCTCGGTGGTATGATCGGCGAGGTAGGCGACGCAAAGAAATGGACGATCATGGATGGCGTATCCTTGGGGTTTGCCACATTCGAGCTGGCGTCTACTCTTGTCGGATTTGTCCCTTTCGCTAAAATCGTGGGAGAAAGCGGAGAAATCCTTGTTAACTGCGCCCTTACAGTACTTAGCCTCGTCTTAAATGATATCGATATTTTATCAGAAGGTTTTAGCGTATTCGGGCTTATTTCACACGGTCATCCGGAGATTATAGAAACAGAGAGGCTGAAAGGTGTCATTACCCATGATATCGCCATGTTGGAATCAGACATGGACACGAAACTGGCCAATAAAATAGATAACCTATCGTTCGCAAGCATCAAACTGAGGAGCAAAGATATGACAAATAGGTTCATGTCTAATCGAAAGGCATTAACAGAATGGTTTGAAAGTGGGGCAAACCACCAGATTTATAGTGACGCGATGAATTATAAGAGAGGGTTGCTCTCCAAACAGATCCTTAAAAGCAAAAAAAACGAAGAAGTTCTACATACGGTTGTCAGTGGTGTTTGTTGCGCGGTCAATTCAGCCTTGCTTTTTGTTACAGTTATCACTTTCCCCGAAGGTGTTCCCGCTGTAGCCTTGATGGGAGGTGCGCTAGCGTTAGTCAGTTTCGGCAATTCGGTTTCGGCCACTCTTGATGATTTCGTGGAAAACTCCGTCGTTATCACACAATGCTTGAACGCCGGAGAGATTGGCCAATATAGCAGCGGAGGCTTGGTAGGCCAACTTCAGCAAAGCTGCCTTATCTCCGATTGTATAAATATGGGACGCTCAAATAAAAGAGCCAATGCCCTAATTGGAGTTGTCAATCCAAACGTAAGGGTAGGCAGGAACTTGAATGTCGGGGAGAATTGGTATCTTTTCGCACCTCCCGCATCCGTTTCTTATTTTGGGAATTACTGCATGCTGGGCACTGTAGAGCAACCGAATCCTGTGATTATGAACATATTCAGCTTACAAGACTTAAAGTCGGAAAAGACCTTTACTGGATGGGACTTTGATGTAAAATGGGAAATACCATCCAACGAAACAGGCAGCTTTCCGATCCCTAAGAAATCCGAGATGCAATTTGATAAACCTAATTTATAAATAAACGAACAAACATGAAAACATACACTAAAACAATATGGAATATATGCGCATGCATGCTTATCATCTTGCTCGGCGGATGCGCAGACGATGACATCATACGAAACGACTGCGGATCGACCTTGCAAGAGACAGAATCTCATCTAATAAGCACGTTCTCCTTGCCGGAAGGCAAAACTCCCATACAAGATACGAGAGAACAGATCTTTTTCCAGTTGAGATCGCTGAGCGATAACTCCATACAGCTCATGGAAGGTAAGATCCGGAAAAACGCGGGGATTCTTTCCTGTGAAATGTTTATCCCCAATAATCTGGTATTAGAAGATGGAGACTATATACTTTGGTTAAAATTCGATGAAGAAGGCAGCGTCTATCCACTAAGCTATCATCTGACATTCCGTGACAAGATGGTCAGTATGGTACGTGATACTAAATATATTTACGAGATGCTGAATGGCGAAGGTACGGAAGAAAATCCTTATCTGATTACTTCCACCAACGATTTCGCCTATCTCGTGTCTCAATTAGCCACGTACGACAGTAATTACGGATACGGGCAATTCTTCAAGCAAATAGCCGACATCAAAGCTCCTATCCCCAATTGCCTGTATCAAGGCAACGCTTATAAAAGCGCCCCGTTCGCGGGAAACTACGACGGTGATTCCCATAAGATACTAAACCTAACCTATCTCGGGACGAACGGCGGAGAGCAAAGCGACGCAATCGGGCTTTTCTCCATTTTACACGACGGGGCAGTGATCCGGAATCTTGATATAGAAGGAGCGGATATAGAGTATCCGGGGAATTGTTGCGGATTGCTTGCGGGAGTAGCTAACGGAAATATACGAATCGAGAATATAACCTTAAACGGGAATATCAAGTCCACGAAGGATAAGGTTGGCGGTTTAATAGGCTATATCGAGGGCAACGCCCAGTCGTTGGCACAAATCAGTATCCGGAATGTGCGATTGGGCGTCTCATTCTCGGAATCCGGCAGCTCTTATATCGGAGCGTTGATCGGCTGGGCCGAGAACGCTTCCATTCAAGTGGAGGATATCAGTAGCGACGGGATTTTCAAAAACTTGAGAGGGAATAATCATGTGGCCGGTCTGATCGGGAAATTATATGGTCAAATCGATGCCAGAAAAATTAAGCTGCAACATACCACCTTAAACGATTTCCCGATATCCGGAAACCAGAACGTAGGCGGATTGATCGGTGAGGCATTCTTACAGGCGGCATCCAATTTCAAAGACATAACCATCGACATGCCGATCAAAGGTAGCTCCTATGTCGGCGGATTGATCGGTCAGATCCGGTCGGAAACCCCTACCAATATCCTCATCGCCATCGAGAACTTCCAGTTGTCCAATCCGGCAAATCGGTCTCAAATCCAAGGGGGTAGTTATGTGGGTGGAATGATCGGATATTCCCACAAAACACACGCTAACGCATTTACGATAGAGCTTAAAGGGGAATCCTTGTTTCATGCCTCGATAACCGGGCAGTCTGTTATAGGAGGTATTTTCGGTTCTTTAGATGATACCCAAATACAATTTACCCCGGCCTCACGATTGTATATGGATAATGAATCCCTTGAAGCTTCTTCAGGGATTTGTGGCACTTTAGCCGGAGCCTTATCTTACCAAGAACCGGGGAAAGAAATTCTTTTGGATCCGGAAATATTGGTGATTAATCCCAACATCAAAATAAAAGGAGGAAATAACGTAGGAGGAATCATCGGAAAATTATATAATGGGACGTTGACAGGAACCTATACCCCCGAATTCAGTACCACGAACGTAATCGTGAGCAAGATTCCACGACCTATTTTCCCGGGTAACATAAATTCGGAAAAACCCTATCGAGAAAATGCCGCTTCTATTGGAGGAATTGTCGGATATGCCGATAAATCTACTCTCAGAAGACTCTTCACGCAACCTTCCATTTACGGCAGAAGTACAGTCGGAGGAATCATCGGATATGCGAGCGATACTCAAATATCAGATTGCGGCGTGAAAACAGAAACATTTAATAATGGGAATAATAGCGCCATTATGGTAGGAGGAATTATCGGACAAGCATCGTGCTCATCCCACTGTGAGTTTTCCAATCTAGTAAATTACAGTAATATCTCCTCAGGATCCAATTATATCGGAGGCATTTTCGGGAGTATGGTAGCGGGAACTAGCGTAAAGATCAATAAAGTCGTGAATTTAGGTAAGATATCAGCCACAAATAACGTAGGCGGTATCATAGGGAAAACTTCAGGAAAAGACATAGAGGTTTATGACGCAGCTAATTTCGGCGTAATCCAAGGTATCGCAGGAGATAAAGAATGCGGAGTGGGCGGTATAGCCGGTGCCGCCGAGGATGCCATTACAATTTATAAATCCGTTAACCACGGAAATATCACCATAAACAGGAATGCCAAGTATTATGGAGCAGGAGGTATCTTGGGGTATGTGAAGCAAGGGGGAGCACATGTCCGTTACTGCTGTAACCGGGCAAATATAGACTATCCGAAAGATAAAGAAGACAGCCATGGCATTGGAGGTATCGTGGGTAGCATAGAAAAGGCTAACGATAACGACGACAGTTACGTACTGGATTGCTACAATATGGGAGAAATCAACGGACAGCAAAAAGCGACCAGCACGCTTGGTACCGACTACCGGGGAGGGATCGTAGGAAACCTCGGAAGCCACGGGAGATGTTACCGGGCCGTGAACGGGGGTTATGTCCGCTTTGGAAACGCAGGTGTCGGATACGGCAACAAGAAGAACCTGACACATATCTATATCTCGCCCGGTACAGGCAAAGACTTTGGGGCAACGTCTATCCCTCTACCAATCAGAGAAGATAAAAATATTTACCAAGGATTCGACTTCACGGGAGATCATGATCCAAACCGGCAACCGGTCTGGGTTCTGGGTGGCACATATAGCTCGGAGAATAAAATGCTACCCTACTTGCATTCAGGAAAATGTTATTTCCAGTTCGCAAAATATGCCCCATAAAATACGCCCTCTTTAATACACTCTCTATATATCCATACCGGGCGCAAACTATTCATCGGTTTGCGTCCGGTTTTCACAAAAGACTTCGTATATTTGCGAAGTCAATATTCCATATTTTAATACATTACTTACATAACACAAATACAAAATGAAAAAGTATCTTACTCTTGCCGCAGCGGCTTTACTCTTGGTTGCTTGTAGTGAAAAACCGGGTTATGAGATCTCCGGTACAGTAGCGAACGCGGATCTAAACGGCAAATACGTTTACCTGTATGAATATGGCGTACAAGACGCCGCCCCAATGGATAGCGCATTGGTGCAAAACGGTACGTTCACGTTCAAAGGAACACAGGATGCCCCTGCCCTACGCAAACTCGCCTTCGCCGAGGATGTCGTGGAACCCAAACGTGCCGCTTCCGGCGAGAACGCCCCTTTCACAAGCATATTCGTATTGGAAAATGGTAAATTACAGGCTATTCTTGATGAGGCAGCTTCCGCCGTTTCTGGAACACCGGAGAATGACGGATTGAAAGCCCTGCAAGCACAAATGAAGACTTTGCGTGCGGATCTGGAGAAGCTTTCCGCCGACATGAAATCAGAGGATAAGGAAGTCGTAAGCGCCGCCGAGAAGAAATATGACGAGATCGACCAAAAGGTAACCGATGCCGTCAAGACTTACATATTGAATAATACGACCAAGCAATCCGCCGCCAAGTTATTATACGATTTCCGTTACAGCTTGGACGAGGCGGCCCAGAACGAGATTATCGCCAAGGCGGACTCCGCTTTCAAGGCCGTTCCGAACATCGATAAGCTCATGGCTCACCTAGATGTACTGAAAACCGTAGCCGTAGGCAAGAAGTTCGTGGACTTCGAGATGGCCGACCCGAACGGTAAGACGCACAAGTTATCCGAGTTCGTAGGCAATGGCAAGAACATCGTGTTGATCGATTTTTGGGCAAGCTGGTGTCCTCCTTGCCGCCGGGATATGCCGAATTTGGTAGCCGCTTACAAGAAATACAAGAACAAAGGTTTCGAGATAGTTGGCATCTCCTTGGATAGCAAGGCTGACGCATGGGCGAAAGGCGTAAAGGACCTGAATATCACATGGACCCAACTCTCCGACTTGCAAGGCTGGAAAAACTCCGGTGCTCAACTATACGGGGTAAACAGCATCCCTCACACCGTATTGGTGGATAAGGACGGAACGATCATCGCCAAGAACCTACATGGCGAGGAGATCGACGCTAAACTTCAAGAAATATTGAAATAATAATAACAATAACACGATATGTCCGCCCAAATCACGTTAAACTGGACGAAGGACTCGACTTTCGAGACCTTGCTGGACGGCCATAAGGTTACGATCGACACAACTGCCGAGAACGGGGGTAATAATGAAGGCCCCCGTCCCAAGGCTTTAATGCTGGTCGCCTTGGCCGGATGCAGCGCAATGGACGTAATCTCCCTTTTCCTTAAAATGAGAGTACGTTTCGACAAAATCTCTATCGACGTAACCGCAGAGACTTCGGATACGATCCCGATGGTATATACCGCATTCCACGCTACATACCATATCGACGGGAACATCGGGGACGCCGCCAAAATAGAGAAAGCGATTCGCCTTTCACAGGAAAAATACTGTGGCGTAGGACTTATGATGAAAAAGATAGGCCCGATTACCTACGATATCTTACTGAACGGTGAACCGCTTAAACCACAAAAACATGAAGATTAGAAAACAGTTCTTACTTTTATTTATCTCTACCAGTCACTTGTTCGTATATGCGCAAAACACGGAACCTTCAATGTTTACGAAAGAGGCTAACGAACAAGTGGTGAAATCACTCCCATTTGATAACAAACAAGATTTTGAAGACGCTACCCGTGGCTTTATCGCCACGATAGACGAATCTTCCATTACCGACGAGACAGGAAAAGAGGTGTATGGATTAACCGTCTGGGATTTCCTGCGTCAAGAGGCTCCGGCATCCGCCAACCCTAGTCTTTGGCGACAAGGGCAACTCAACCGCATACACGGCTTATTTGAGGTATTACCCGGTAAAATATACCAGATACGAGGATTCGACCTCGCGAATATGACGTTTATCCGTAGTGATAACGGTTGGATCGTCATAGATGTATTGCTCTCGAAAGAGACGGCCCTAGCAGGTTATAATCTTCTGAAGAAACATGTAGAAGATCTTCCGGTCAAGGCGGTTATCTATACGCATCCTCATGTGGACCATTTCGCGGGAATAGACGCCATATTGGAGAACGCCCCCAATAAGCCCGAAGCGATCGAGATCATTGGCCCCAAGGGTTTCTTTGAAGATGCCGTCAGCGAGAACCTGATGGCGGGTGTAGCCATGGGGCGAAGAGCGACCTATATGTATGGCCGCAGTCTACCTAAAAATGAGAAAGGAAATATAGGTACTGGTTTAGGACAAACTACCGCGGCAGGAACTACGGGCTTGGTCCCTCCTACCCGTGAGATATCCGAGGAGGGCGAGACTTTACGAATTGATGGTGTCGAGATCGTATTCATGTCCGTACCCGGCGCCGAGGCTCCCTCGGAAATCATGATGTACTTCCCTGAGATGAAAGCTTTCTGCGTAGCCGAGGAAATCAACCGTACCCTGCACAACCTGCTGACCTTACGAGGGGCGAAGGTCCGGAACGGCCAATTATGGAGCAAATATATCGACCGGGCGATCACGGAGTGCGGCGATCAGGTAGAGGTATCCTTCTCTACCCACCATTGGCCGACTTGGGACAATAAGAACATCGTCGCTTACTGGGAAAAGCAGCGGGATTTGTATCGCTACCTACACGATCAGACACTTCACCTCGCCAACCAAGGATATACGCCTCGAGAAATAGCGGAGATGATTAAATTACCAAGCTCTATCGCCAACGAGTTCGCCAACCGGGGATATTATGGAACCGTTAGCCATAACGTAAAAGCCCAATATCAAATGTATTTCGGCTGGTTCGACGGCATCCCCGCCCATCTGAACCCACTCCCGCCGGTAGAAGAAGGTAAAAAATACGTAGAGGCTATCGGAGGAGAGGACGAGGTAATGAAAAAGGCGCGAGAGGCATACAATCAAGGAGAATACCGTTGGACGGCTACTTTGCTGAACCATCTCGTTTTCGCTAATCCAAAGCATAAACCCGCCCGCCAATTACTTGCGGACACGTACGCTCAATTGGGCTACCAAGCGGAAAGCGGCCCGTGGCGTAATTTCTACCTGACCGGAGCTATGGAACTGACCGAAGGCATCGCTGGCAAAGGCAAGGCCAACTCAAACCGGGCACGTATGTCCCAGAACCTAAGTCCCGAAATGCTATTCGATTTGCTCGCTATCCAAATAAATGGAGAAAAAGCGGCCGATAAAGACTTAATAATAAATATTATCTTAACCGATACGAACGAACAAGCCACCTTGATCTTAAAGAACGGCGCCTTATCGAACCGTATCGGCAGGCTCCATCCGGCCCCTACCGTAACTTTGGAAGGAGACAAACAAGTCATCTACGCAAGTCTCATGCAGCCGGAGAATATAGCGGCAAATCTGCAAGCCCATAAGTTATCGGTAACCGGGAAACTTGAAAGCCTAAAAGAGCTATTCTCCACTTTTGAGGCTCCGGACGCTTATTTTAATATCATCGAGCCTTAAACCTTTCCCGCCTCTTGCATGGCTGGATTAAAAAATTTATCTTTGTGCGATCTTTAGAGAAAGCGATATTACTATAAAATTAGCATAAGGTTTTATTACACTTTAATATAATAAATTAGCGATTATGATTT
>OGUL01001552.1_pt1 | contig 18884 bp, 16 predicted proteins | sample 1553651 | NCBI WGS metagenome assembly OGUL01 (sample SAMEA2580048, study PRJEB22360) | human gut metagenome | biome: human gut; feature: human-associated habitat; material: faeces | place: Denmark | collected 2008/2010
CCGCCACAGAGAAGAAGTCCGTCCAGATCCCCGGGAAGCTCTGTATCATGGATCGGGGAAAAATGTACCAGTTCTGCTCCCATCTGTTCCAGCAGGCTTAAATTATCTGCATAAAAGAAACAAAACGCCTCATCGTCCGCCACACCGATCCGCACCTTTTCTGACGAGCGATATCCAAACGCACTGTCTTTCCGGATAAGATCCGAAAATTCCGGTATAGATAGTTCTGGTGCTTTTCCTGCCAGTTTCAGGATTCCGTCAATATCCAGTGTTTTTTCCAGTATTTCCGAAAGTTTCCCCAGCCTGTTTTTAAGTTCCGGGATCTCTTCCGGAAGCACAAGACCCAGATGGCGGCTTTCGATCACACAGTCCTCCACTTTCGGGACATATCCCAGCACTTTTACAGAAAGCTCCTCTTCCAGAAGTTTTTTCATCCGGGGATACAGCATTGGAGACATCTGGTTAAAGATCACGCCCTGGATATGGCTGTCGTTTTTATATTCCAGAAAGCCTTTCACATAGGCAGCCAGAGACACACTCATCCCACGGCTGTTTACGATCAGGATCACCGGCGTATCCGTAACAGAAGCAAGATCATAGGCACTGGCTCTGGATGTGGTGCCTCCCACACCGTCATAATATCCCATAACGCCTTCCATTACCGCAATCTCACAGTCTCCGGCATTCTTTGCCAGAAGATATCTCGTACGATCTCCATCTGTAAAAAAAGTATCCAGGTTCCTGGATTTTGTTCCGATCACACGGCTGTGGAACATCGGATCAATATAGTCCGGTCCGCATTTAAAAGATGCAGTTTTTAACTTCCGGTTCACCAGTGCCTGAAGAAGTCCGCAGGTGATCAGTGTTTTTCCGCTTCCGCTGGCACCTGCCGCGAGAAGTATCCTTGGAATCTTCACCGAATTTCCTCCCCTCTTCCACTGCAGGAAATGATATAAATAGGATTCTCTCCCATCATTAGATGGTATCTTCCAATCTCTTTTGATCTGGAAGCTGTAAGCTGCACTGCTTCCTGATCTGCGAAATCGTATTCTTTCAATACCTCCAGTGCCTCACTGATAGTCTCCAGCGTAATGCAGTTGATCACGATCCGCACATCCCGGTTCTTTTCTAAAAGCAGGGCAACGATTTCTTTCAGATTTCCTGATGAACCACCGATAAACGCATGTGTAGGAACCGGCAGTTCTTTTAGTGCTTCCGGTGCCTCGCCCTTTATAATTTCCAGATTATCCGCTGCAAACCGTTGTTTGTTTTCGTAAAGAAGAGCTACCGCATCATCCTTTTTTTCAACAGCGAAAACCTGTCCCTGATCTGCGCGAAGTGCCATTTCCACAGAAACAGAACCTGTTCCGGCACCTACATCATAGCAGATGGAATCCTCCTGAAGGCGAAGCTTGGAAAGAGAAACACATCTCACCTCTTCTTTTGTCATAGGTGCTTTTCCACGGATAAATTTCTCATCTGGAATTCCATGAGTGGAAAATGCCGGTCTGGCTTTTTCATTGTAAGCACAGACAACGCTCAATGCCTGACCCTCATAGGAAGTCAGTTCACTGGCGTTCGCCTGGAATATTTTTTCATCTGGATAGGAAAGGTTTTCTCCAACATAGAGAACCACATCTCCCATCTCATATTCCACCAGCTTCTGTGCAAGTTCCGCAACTGCACTTCCTGTTCCCAGAATAGAAAAAACCTTCTGATTCTGCTTGATCATGGAAACCAAATTGCAATTTTTGCCGTGGGCGCTAGTGATCTTCGCATCATCCCAGGATAAACCGATCTGGGACATAAAATAAACTACAGAAGAAATTCCGCAGATAATCTCAATGGAGACACAGCCATTTCCTTTTTCACTGTCCTCCTGCTCTTTAAAATCATCTGCTAAAACACCCTCTGGTTTCCTTCCATTCAACACATCCAGCAGCTTCTTCGCTCCGCTGTAGAATCCCACATCCCCGGACAAAGCTATCACAATATTCTCATATTCCGGATGGCTCTTAATATAAGCTCCAATCACATCGCTGCGGTATTCATACATCACCGGCTGTCCCGGCTCCCGGATGGAATCTGCCATACGCCTGGCCCCAATGATCAGATCAGCTCTTTGAACTGCCCTTTTTCCCTGAATTGTGAGGGTTTTCTCACTTCCCATCCCAATTCCCAGAAGTGTAACGTGAGGTTTTAGAGTAAGTCCAAAATGTTCCGTGAGCATATGTTTACATTCTGCCACAGAAAGACCCTCTTCCTGCAGCGGTCTTCCAATTATAACAGGAATCACATCGCACATAAGTGCAGCATCAATTTTCTCCTGGAAACCACCTGCTTTTCCTGTATCCTTTGTCACAAGATATCTGCAGTCATACTGACGAAGCATGGCTGTGTTTAATTCCATGGAAAAGGGTCCCTGCATACCGATCAGATGTTTGCCCTCAAAGCCATACCCTTTGCAGGTTTCCATCACAGATGGCAAAGACAGAACACGGGCATAAATGCGTTCTCCTGCATCAGATAAAGCTGTAAATTTTCCAAGCTCCTTGCTGCCTGTAGTTAGCAGGATATTCCCCTTAGTGTCTTCCAGAAACCTCACTGCTGCCTCCGTGTCTTCCACATATACAGCTTTATCCTGATACGCGCCCTTTTCACGAAGTACTCTCTCATAGGAAAGCCCTGTATTTTTGCAGGCTGTCCGAATATTCTCCGTTACCTCGGCAGCATACGGATGGGTAGCATCCAGCACCAGTCCGGGACTGAGTTCTTTCAGAAGATTTTCCATCTCCTCCCCATTCAAGCGGCCAGCGTGGATTTTCAGATATTCGCCCTCTTTTAATGATTTGCTGCCGTAATCGGTAGCAACACATGCAAACACACTTACTTTATTTTTTGCCAAAAAGCTGCAGATTTCACAGCCTTCTGTGGTGCCTGCAAAAACAACAACATCAGACATTTTTATATCCTCTTGGTGTTACCATTTTTCCATCAATATTTCTGGTCTGTGAATTTCCGATAAATACAGTGGTAAACATATCTACCTGTGTTTCTTTCAATTCAGCCAGAGTCATAACCCTGGCAGTTTCACCCTCGCGGTTAATGTTCTGCACGGTACCGCATACTGTTTCCGGAGATTTGTGTTGAAGCATAAGTTCGCAGGCTTTTTTCAGATAATCGTGTCTCTTGTGACTGGACGGATTGTAAAGAACAATCACAAAATCAGCTTCCGAAGCCAGAAGAAGACGCTTCTCGATCTTTTCCCATGGTGTGAGCAGATCACTGAGACTGATCAGACAGAAATCGTGGATCAATGGAGCACCAAGAACTGCTGCTCCTCCGGTTGCTGCTGTAACACCTGCAACTACTTCCAGCTCCACCTCCGGATAGTTTGCGCCGATTTCATACATAAGACCAGCCATTCCGTAAACTCCCGCATCACCACTGCAGATCATGGAAACTGTCTGGTCTTTCATAGCCTCATCAAAAGCCATTACACAGCGGTCTACTTCCTTTCTCATAGGTGTGGTGAGAAAAGATTTTTCCGGAAAATGGTCTTTTACAAGATCAATATAAACAGTGTATCCAACGATCACATCACTTTTTTCAAGAGCTGTAGCTGCAGCTCCTGTCATTCCTTCATAAGAACCTGGTCCGATTCCTACCACATAGATTTTCTTTTCTTTACTCAAAACGTATCCTCCAATCTCCAAGGACAAGAGCCGTTGTCACGCCCTCTGCGCCCCGTTTTCTCTGTATAAAATGAACGCCAGTATAATTCTCTGCGGCTTTCACCGCGCTTCGCTCACACACATTATCCACACCTACTGTCTTACTCACAAAAGAGGATGATGTGAATTCACCCTGCACAGACAGAAGTTCCTCACTGGAAAATGTTTTGAAGGGAACTCCCAGCTTTTCTGAAAGAGCCTGAAGCCCGGGTTCTTCTTTTTTTACATCGATGCTTGCAAGAGCTGCAACTGCCTCCGGATAAATGTCATTTTCTTTCAGGCAGCTGAATGCTGCTTTTTCCACGGCTTCTGATTCTTTATTTTTCCGGCAGCCCATTCCAAGCGCAGCAGCTGGTGGAACTACATGCGTCGTTGAGGCAAAGGGATGACAGCTTTTATGTACGGTCACGGCAATCCCCACCTCTGGAAGTGGTGTGCCATCCACAGTTTCATACTGTATTTCAGAAAGTGATATGCCAGCTTTTTGACACCAGATCAGTCCCTCTGGCAGTTCTCCCTCCCAGGGAAATTCGCTGTAGAATCCCACCTTCTCACCTGCCAGCAGCGCGGCAGAAACCTCTTTCGCCTCTTTCATTCGAAAAATGTGACAGTTATTTTTCTTTGCAAACACATCCACAGCAAATTTTCCCTCAAGGTCTGTGGCAGTTGTGACTACAGGGATTGCCTGTAAAATGTCTGCAGCCAGACAGGCAAGTTCATTTGCCCCGCCAAGATGTCCAGACAGCAGGGATATCACAAATTTGCCCAATTCATCTACTACCAGCACAGCCGGGTCTTTCTTTTTGCTTTGTATAAAGGGAGCAATGCTGCGCACTGCGATTCCGGCTGCTCCAATGAAAATGATACTGTCTGCAGTTTCGAACTGTTCTCCCGTCCATTTCCCGCAGCTTCCCTTTATAGAATCTGGAATGTATTTGCTCTTTGTGAAAAAAGAAACTATATTTCCTTCTTTTTCCAGTCCCTTTTTTAGTTTCTCTCCTGTCTGCTGCCCTGTCAGGGTGTAGCATATCATGGAAATTTTCATCCGTTTTCCTTTCATCTGGAACAGGCTCTAACCTAAGCTGCCATATCAAATAACCATATTGTTATTTCGTTGCTTCACGGAACTCTGTTGTAAATCCTGGATCATATAACTTGGAACGGTCATAATGAGCGGCATTTACACAGTCTCCAATGATCATAAGTGCAGTCTTCGTAATATGATTCTCTTTCGCAGTCTGCGCCAGGGTTCCTACTGTGCACACAAATTTCTTCTCATCCTCCCAGGTTGCCTTATACACAATCGCAGCAGGAGTATCTGCCGTATAACCGCCTTCGATCAGTCTTCTGCTCAGTTCTTCCAGCATTCCTGTACTGAGAAAAACAACCATAGTTGCCTGATGGGCAGCAAAGGACTGAATGCTTTCCTTTGGCGGAACCGGAGTTCTTCCTTCCATACGGGTGATGATCACGCTCTGGGAAATATCTGGCAGCGTATATTCCAGATTTAAAGCACTTGCCGCACCGCAGAATGCACTGACACCCGGACAGTAATCATAAGCAATTCCCTTCTCATCCAGCACATCCATCTGCTCACGGATGGCACCATAAATACAGGGATCACCTGTGTGGAGTCTTACTGTTGTCTTGCCTGCTGCTTCTGCCTTTTCCATAACAGAAAGCACCTCTTCCAGTGTCATCTTTGCGCTGTTATAAATAGTACAAATATCCTTTGTGTACTCCAGAAGTTTTGGATTTACCAGAGATCCTGCATAAATAACTACGTCTGCTTCTTCCAGATATTTCTTTCCTCTTACGGTGATCAGATCCGGTGCTCCGGAACCTGCTCCTACGAAATGAATCATGGCTTTCTCTCCTTTTTCACTATAATTTTTATTATGCGGCAAAGTTTTATAATTCTTGCTTTAATAAATTTTTACTCTGCCTACATTGGTTTTCATTTACATTATCTTACTTTTCCTTCACAATGATCAACGAATAATAACCTGCATCATCTGGAATTTCTTCCACACTTCTGTATATTTTCTCATCTGGCATTCCGCAATTTTCAATCATCTCTGCCTTGTTTCCAGATGCTTTGATCTTTGCTTTTACTTCCTGCATTTTTTTGCCGGTTTTCATCAGAACCTTCGTTCCGGGAAGCTTCAATGCTTCTTCTATCTGATAGGAGGCAGGGATTACATGAAGCTGCTGGGATTTTTCCACCAGTCCTTCATTAAATCTGGCACTGACTGCACAAAAGGATGTAATGCCGCTGACAATTTCTGTGGCATATCCCAGCTGTTCCACACGTTTGTGTACATAAATATATGTAGAATATACGGTTGGGTCTCCCAGGGTGAGAAATACTACATTTTTTCCTTTCTCAAGCCATTCTGCAATTATTTTTGCTCCTTCATCATGAACACGTTTCAGTTCTTCTCTGTCTTTGATCATGGGCATTGGCAGGGAAATCATCTGTTTGCTGTCAATTTCCGGGTACGCTCCTTTCATGATCCTGTATGCCACAGATTCTATTGGCTTTTCCCCTGGGAAAGCCAGTATATCTGCTTCCTTTGTAAGTCTTAAGGCCTTTAAAGTGATCAGCTCCGGATCCCCTGGGCCAACTCCTACGCCATATAATTTTCCTGTCATAGATCTCTCTTTCTGAAATAGTTTTTAAACATAACTACTCTGTTTTTATTTTTTGCTCTCATAAACTGAACATATCTTTATTCGTAAAAATGCCCTGCAACATACTGTCCATGCCTGCAATCTGCACACTCTATCATCCCGCTTACATTTGAAGTTTAAGCATTTCATCCTGCTTTTGAATTTCCTGAATCAGTTCACCGGCATCTCTTGTTTTTCCCAGATATCCATATACATTGTTAAAAACAACCGCACCAAGCTTAATTTGTTCATAAGAACGGTGATCCAGATAAAACTGGATTCTTTCCATAATTTCTTGCATTGCAGGCTCTAAAAGGCCTTTTTCGTGCAAAACATCAAGGGCATCATCTGTGGTATTGCAATTCAGGATAGCTCTTGCTGTATCTCCATCCGCTCCCACTCTGAGGGCATTGGCTGCAAGCACTTCCATACGGGCATCTGCACTGTGGGAATGGGTGTTCATAATTCCTGCTGCTACCTTTACAAACTTGCCAATATGGGCCACAAACAGGATTCCTTTCACGCCCATATCCACGGCCATATCAATGGTTTCTCCCACATAATTGCTGCACTTGATATTTCGTTCGAAAGGCAACGTCATATGCTCGCGCAGATAATCTGCCCCATAGTTTCCCGGAGTCACAAGAAGGTACTTCTCGCCTTGGGTAAAGTGCTGCTTCATTTCCACATGAATGCTTTCTACAAGAGCTTTTTCACTCATAGGCTCCACAATTCCGGAGGTTCCAAGAATGGAAATTCCCCCTGTGATTCCCAGTCTGGGATTGAAGGTCTTCTTGCCGATCTCTACACCTTCCGGAACAGAAATCACAACCTTCAGCCCTCCCTCATAGTCATGGGAAACTGCAGCTTCTTCTGCTTCCCGAAGGATCATGGCACGAGGAACAGGATTGATCGCCGCTTCTCCCACTTTCTGGGAGAGCCCGGGTCTTGTAACTCTGCCTACGCCCACTCCTCCATCTATAACAATTCCGGCAGTATCCGTCTTCCACACTGTAGCATAAACAAGAATGCCATTTGTTGTGTCCGGATCATCTCCGGCATCTTTTTTCACTGCACAGGTAACCTGATTTTCACTGATCTGAATGTCATGCAGCTCCAGGTCAAGAAGGATTCCCTTGGGAGTCATAAGCGGTACAGATGTTAACTTTTCTTTTCCCAGAAGCATCAGGCAGGCGCCCTTACAGGCTGCTGCCGCGCAGGAACCTGTGGTATAGCCGAAACGCATTTTCTTCTGTCCGCGGATCACATAATAATCTTCCAATCCTGTCTTATGTTCCATGTTTCTTGCCTCCAAAGCTATAAGGAACCCGCTATGCGGGCTTCCGGAATTGTGACGGCCCATCTGTTACGTAAATAAAAGAAGCCCTGTCCTGACAACAAAGCTTCTTTCCTATCAGTCTTATCCCGGTTGCCGCAGGAAATCCTGTTTCTGAAAAAGCAACCAGTATCTGACTGTACAGTAACGGACTTGTGCAGGAATTACACCTGGCTTCCTGATCATGCTTTTCCCTGTTTTTATCCGTTACATTATATAATTTTGCCATTTAAAAGTCAATAAAAGGGGATAGCTTTCCTTATCTTTTACAGTTACAGAGTTGCTGTTTACTCCTTGACCAGTAACCTTTTACACAACTTTATGTTCCATCCATTTTCCACTCTTAAACCGCAGACCAAACACGATCGCACGTACCGTCCAGTCTGTGAACATTCCGATCCAGACAGCCATCGGTCCCATGCCACAGACCCGGATCAGATAAACGCACAGGCAAAAGCGGAAAGTCCACATAGTAATGCAGGAAGTAATCATGGAAAACTTCACATCTCCTGCCGCACGCATGCCGTAAGCCGGAATAAACGCAAACATCCATACGATTGGTTTCACAATGGTGATCCAGAACATCATATCAAGACACATTTCAGCGCTTTTAGCTTCCATTCCACCAATCATGGTAATCGGCCGTGCAAGGACATATACCACTGCACAGCAGGCGATGAGAAAGACTTCGGAAAAGATCATCAGTTTCTTCATATAATAAACTGCCTCGTCTTTTTTTCCGGCTCCAAGGCTCTGTCCCACTACTGTCATAAGTCCGATTCCAACACCAATTACAGCTGTTCCATTTAACATCTCCAGCATATTGGTCATAGCCTGGGCTGCAATTGCAGTGGTTCCAAGCGTAGAGACTGTAGACTGGATTGCCAGCTTTCCAAGCTGAAACATGCTGTTCTCTATGCCAGAAGGAATGCCAAGGGCAAGAATCCTGCCAATCATTTTTCCATCCGGACGGATTTTCAGATAATCACGTACCACAATTGGCTGCCTGTCTTTTCTAAGCTGGTACAGCACTACTACTGCACAGAAAATTCTGGATACCAGTGTGGAAATGGCTGCTCCGGCAACTCCCATATGAAATACCCAGATCAGGATTCCATTTCCCACAATATTCATCACATTGGAAATAATGGAAATTACCATCGGTCCTCTGGTGTTTTCCTGTGCACGGAAAATGGATGCTCCGGCATCATAAAGCGCAATAAAAGGATAGGACAGCACAGTATAAAAGAAATACACCATAGAATTCTCCATAACATCCGCGTCTACTTTTCCGAAAATAAAGCTAAGAAGCGGTGCACGGAAAGCAAGTCCAAGCACAACGATGAAGACAGAAATGGCTGTTATGATAAAAAGTGCCTGCCTGGCTGATTTGTTCGCCATCTCGTAATTCTTCTGTCCAAGATACTGGGTACAGATAATGGTACCTCCTGCTGCCAGTGCAGAAAAGGCCTGAATAATCAGTACATTGATAGAGTCCACAAGAGAAACGGCGGAAATGGCCGCAGAACCTACATTGCTGACCATCATAGTATCTACCGTACCCATCAAGGCATTTAATAGCTGTTCCATAATAATAGGAACAAGAAGCGCCCGGAGCATTTTGTTTGTAAAAAGATGTTGCTGTTGTTTCATATGTTTTCTCTTTTTCCTTAAATGTATAAATAGTTCCTGTCGCATGGATGTATATCTCATAAAACTGCTTCAGATACTTCCATGCAAATATTTTCTGTGCTATTATACACCTTGAGCGAAAAAAATACAGTATTTAATTACGCACAATCCTTATGTTTCAACATAATTTTAATACAATTTCAGGAGGAACACCTTGGACAGAATTCTTACATACACGATACAGCCAGAACAGGAAGGAACGCAGCTTCTTGATTTTCTTAGGAGCAAGGGCTTTTCCCGGGGAATTTTATCTTCCATGAAGGCAGATAAAAATGCGATTCAGCTAAATGGTGAGCGGGGATTTGGGAAATCAGTTCTTCAGGTCGGAGATTCTCTTCACATACATATTCCGGAAGCGGACAACACTGAGAATATCCTGCCTGTGAGAATGGACCTTTCTATTCTATATGAAGATGAAGATATTTTAGTCATAAATAAGGCGGCAGACATGCCTGTGCACCCTTCCATTGGAAATTATGATAATACACTGGCTAATGGAGTTGCCTGGTATTTTAAAGAAAAAGGACAGCATTTCGTCTACCGCTGCATCAACCGTCTGGACAGAGACACCACAGGAGCCCTGATTCTGGCGAAAAACCCTTATAGTGCAGCAGTTCTCTCTGCCCAGATGAAACAGCGTCAGATTCGGCGTACCTATCTGGCAATTGTACAGGGAATCGCACCAGAGCAAGGAACTATTGATGCGCCTATCGGGCGCGCAGCAGATTCCACCATCGAAAGACAGGTGGATTTCGCAAATGGGGAGAGTGCTGTCACACACTATGAGCGATTAGCCACCTATCATTCCTACTCTCTCATCGAGCTCCATCTGGAAACCGGACGCACTCATCAGATCCGTGTGCATATGAAGTACATTGGACATCCGCTGCCAGGAGACTTTCTCTACAATCCAGATTACAGAATTATAAAAAGACAGCCCCTGCACTCCTTTCAGCTGGAATTTGCTCACCCTGTTACAGGAGAAAACATGTGTATTACTGCCCCTGTCCCAGAAGATTTTGCAGATGCCTTTCATCGTTCCTAACGGCAACCGAATTCGGGCAAAACAGGTCAGAACCTCATAACTGTGAAGTTCTGACCTGTCTCATTTTTCATTCTCAGAAAGCTTATAATTCTTTTCTGTTCTTCTCATATATAATGAGCAAACCTTTTAACAAAAGATCCTCATCCAACAAAATCTCCCGCTTGCAATGTGGGATAATCTTACGGGCAAGGCCACCAGTTGCAACAACTGTAATTTTCTGTCCAAGCTCTTCTTCAATTCTGTCAACAATTCCGTCAAGGGCTGCTGCATTGCTGTAAATCACACCGCTTTTCATGCATTCAATGGTATTTTTTCCAATGATGCGCTTCGGTGCTTCAATACTGATTCCGCTAAGCTGAGAAGCACGGGCTGTAAGGGCATCCAGGGACACTCCCATTCCGGGAAAAATCATGCCTCCCACATAATGCTTCTTCTCATCTACCACGCTTACCGTACTTGCAGTTCCCATATCAATAATTGCCAGTGGAAGAGAATATTCATGAATTCCTGCAACTGCATTTGCTACAAGATCTGCTCCAAGCTGTCCGGGATTATCCATCAGGATATTCAGACCTGTTTTTACACCTGGTCCCAATACCATAGGTTCTTTTTTCAGAACCTTTTCAGCTGCAAGCTTCACGGCATTGGTAATCTGCGGTACTACAGAGGAAATAATGCAGCCTTCAATATCAATCCGCTTAATATGATATAAATCCAAAACTGTCTTCAGGTCAACTGCGTATTCCAGTTCTGTTTTTGTACGGACAGTGGAAAGTCTCTCAATGAAATAGGTTTGCTTTGAATCAATGCAGCCAACCACAATATTTGTATTTCCAATATCAATTGCTAAAATCATTTTTTCCTCCATGGTTTCTCTATCATCAGCCAGACTGCTTTCAGCCGCAATCAGCGGACCTTTTCAGAAACAATCTGGCTGTTTTCAATTTTCTTAAACTTCTGCTGTTTTTACCACTTTCTCAGATTTCTTCTCTGTTCCCGGAAGAAGCCTTGCCTTGTAAAGGGCTGCTCCTACAGCACCTGTGATAACGGTAGCGGAAAGCATTTCACATACTGCGTTGATTCCTACAAATGTACAGATGAACAGAATCACGTTTTTTCCACCCATAAGTCCCTGTACATACTCGGTATTTCCGAAAAGGCCAACTAATAACCCCATAAAAAACAGAGTATTTAAAAATGCGGAAAGAAATCCTGTTACAGCGCAGGAAAGATAAATATTTTTTGATTTTCTGCGGACTCCCTGGAAAATATATCCAAGAAGAAGTCCGTCAACCAGTCTTGGAATAAATCTCTGAACAAACGCCAGGAATGGATTGATTCCGAATAAGGTAACACCCATAAGGCTGGTACCTCCAATGCCGATACACTGACCAAAGCTGGTAAGTCCGAATACGGCTCCCGCGATGGCTCCGCCTACAGGTCCCATTGTAATTGCGCTGATGGCAACCGGAATAATATTAAAGGTGATTGCAAGAGGCCCGATATTCAGGTAGCCAAGAGGTGTGTAAGCCATAAGAAGCAGAATTGCGATCATAAGGCCCAGTAAGGTGATTTGAGATGTTGTAAATTTTTTGTTCATGTTGTCCTCCTTGTTATCGTTCCCTATATTAGAGCCTGTTCAGACCCAGGGATACAATACGGTATGGAACAGCGGGCACTCTGAAAAATGTGTTATCCTCTGTCCAGATTTACAAAATACAATCTGCGAATATAACACCAGTGCCACTGCCTGCGGCTTCGCAAAAGATTTATAAATGCTGCCAGAATGACAGCCTGTAAATAACTATCTGCGAACTCTCTCAAGCAGTATTTTATCCAGGATCTTACCGGCTGCATCCTCCTTGCTCATTAGCGGGAGTGATACTTCCTCATCCTGTGTAATCAGAGTCAGAACATTGGTGTCCCCCTGGAATCCGGCGCCTGCCATTTTTACATTGTTGGCAGCTACCATATCCAGATTTTTCCTGGTAAGTTTGACTCTGGAATTACCGATCATATTCTCTGTTTCCATGGAAAATCCACAGAGAAACTGTCCATCCGGTTTGTGCTCTCCAAGATATTTCAGAATATCATCTGTTCTCTCAAGGGCAATGGACATGTCATCGTCTTTCTTTTTAATTTTTTCATCGCTCACACTGGCCGGACGATAGTCTGCCACTGCTGCTGCTTTAATGATAATATCCTGTTCCTGACTGACAGAGGTTACAGCCTCATACATATCTCTGGCTGTTACCACTGGAACCACTCTCACAAATGGTGGCGGTGCAAGTGCAGTACGTCCACTTACCAGTGTGACATCTGCTCCGCGCAGCATAGCCATTTTTGCAATGGCATAGCCCATCTTGCCGGAAGAATGGTTGGTAATATAACGGACAGGATCAATTGCTTCCTGGGTAGGACCGGCGGTAACCAGCACCTTCAGCCCTTTCATATCCTTCTCACAGGCACACTCTCTCAAAATATAGTTTAAAAGAGTCTCAGGCTCCGGCATTTTTCCCGCTCCGGTATCGCCGCATGCAAGATAGCCTACAGCAGGATCGATTACTTCGTATCCATAATGCTCCAAGGTTTTTAGATTATCCTGGACAATGGGGTTCTCGAACATATTGGTACTCATTGCAGGAGAAATAAATTTCTTGCATCTGCATGCCATAATGGTGGTTGTAAGCATGTCGTCTGCAATTCCATGAGCCAGCTTGCCTATCACATTGGCACTTGCCGGTGCGATCATCACAACGTCAGCCTTTTTCGCAATGGACACATGCTCTACCTGGAACTGAAAATTCCGGTCAAAGGTATCCACAAGGCATTTATTCCCGGTAAGTGTCTCAAAAGTAATGGGATTAATAAAATTAGTGGCATTTCTGGTCATTAGCACATGAACGTCTGCCTGCTGCTTCTTCAGCGTACTTGCAAGATATGCGATCTTATATGCTGCAATACTTCCAGTAACTCCCAGAAGAACTGTCTTTCCCTCTAACATTATCTTCCCTCATCTCTCTTTGAAATCTTTTGGACAAAATTCATCTGTTATTTTATACCTTTTGTCCGTACCGCTTATTATAATGCAAAGAGACGTATGAATGCAATGTATTTTTTATATGTTCGGCTTTTCATACATAATTTACCTTTATATGCATCTTTTCTTTGTTTTTTTATCTGTTATAATAACCTTAGACTTTTAACAGCTATTCCAGAGCATGTTTGAAAATCCTTCCCGCAACCTGCATGCCCCACTTTGCGGGAAATTTTGCCATCTGTTTTCGTCTTTGATAATAAGGATACTACAAAAGAAAGGAACCATTATGAACTACCAGATCACACAGTGGTGCGCCCACTTTATCTCAGAGCATGTAAAAGAAGGAGACCTTTGCATTGATGCCACCATGGGAAACGGAAATGACACTCTGCTTCTTTCCCGTCTTTGTGGGGAAAAAGGGCATGTACTCGCTTTCGATATTCAGGAAATAGCACTTGCCAATACCAGAGAGCGGCTCGAAAAAGAAAATGCCCCCCACAATTATGAACTATTTCTGGATTCCCACGTAAATATGGGAAAATACGCAGAGCCTGTGAGTGTAAGCTGCATTGTATTCAATTTCGGCTATCTGCCGAAGGGCGATCATACTCTTGCCACAAGGGCAGAATCCAGTATTCAGGCACTTACCGTATCCCTGTCCCTTTTGAAAAAGGGCGGGATCCTGATGCTGTGTATCTACAGCGGCGGAGATTCCGGGTTTGAGGAACGGGATGCACTGCTGGAATGGCTGAAGGTACTGGATTCCAGGAAATTTCTGGTTATTAAAACAGAATATTACAACCGGCCTAATCATCCGCCTATGCCCGTACTTGTAGTCAAACTGTAACTTGTATACAAAAAGCAACAACTTTTTCCCATGTATTTACTCAAAAAACACCCCTTAGACAGACTGTAATTATTTGTGTCTGCCAAAGGGGTATTTTATCTTCGGTATTCTTAAACTGTACTTTGTCAGTCAATAACGGTAACGCTTGTCATCACCGGCTGCTCATCTGCTGAAATAGTTCCATTGTTATCTGTAGGCTTTGCATCCTTGCAGATCTGGTCAACAATGTCCATGCCTTCTGTCACATGTCCGAAAGCGGCATACTGTCCATCCAGATAGGTACTGTCAGACTGTACGATAAAGAACTGGGAGCTTGCACTGTCCGGGTCTGAGGATCTTGCCATAGAGATCACACCTCTCTCATGGGAAATATCGTTCTTTACGCCATTCTCAGAAAACTCGCCCTTAATAGTCTCATCAGAGCCTCCTCTTCCGGTTCCTTCCGGATCTCCGCCCTGGATCATAAATCCATCAATAATACGGTGGAAAGTAAGTCCGTCATAGAAATGCTCCTGTGCCAGTTTCACAAAGTTGGTTACACTGATAGGTGCTGTGTCCGCATCCAGTTCCACCTTAATGGTGCCGTAGTCCTTCACCTCAATCTCTGCATGATGAAGACCGGTAAGAGGCTCTGAAGTATCCAGAACAGTGCTGGTATCGTCTGCTGTCTCATCTGTACCTTCTCCATCCCCGGAACCGTCTGTAAAGCCGGAAACTTCTTCCTCCGTTCCTTCTGGCTGGTCAGCACTTTCCTCTGTACTTTCCTCTTTTGTTTCTTCTGTGTCTTTATTTTCTTCTGTGCTCTCTTTAGTATCTGCTGCTTCTGTGCTCTTGCTTTCCTCTTTCGTATCATCTGAACCACAGCCTGCCAGCATTCCTGCGGAAAGAGCTGCCACCATCAGCATTGCCAGAATTTTTCTTTTTTTCATGATTTTATGCCTCCAATTCTTGATGCCATCTTTTTCTATTATAACGAAAATCACGTAAAAAACAATTGTTTTCACAGATTGTTCAATTTCTTTTTCTTTGTCTTGCAACAGCTTGTATTGTCTGCTAAAATCAAGAAAGAATTTATCAGAAAGCGAGGTCTTTTTTATGGAAAAGATTACCAGTTTCACAATAGATCACATCAAACTTCAGCCAGGCGTTTACGTTTCCCGCAAGGATCCGGTTGGAAATAGTGTGATCACCACTTTTGACATTCGTATGACTTCCCCAAATGAGGAGCCTGTTATGAACACAGCAGAGCTTCACACCATTGAGCATCTTGCTGCTACTTTTCTTCGCAACCACAAGGAATTCGGACCGAAGATGATCTACTGGGGACCAATGGGCTGCCGTACCGGCAATTATCTGCTGCTGAACGGAGATTATGAATCTAAGGATATTGTTCCGCTTATGGTTGAAACCTTTGAGTTTATCCGTGATTTCCAGGGCGAGGTTCCTGGTGCTTCCCCGAAAGACTGTGGAAATTATCTGGATATGAACCTTGGAATGGCGAAATATCTGGCTAAGAAGTTCCTGGATGAAGTGCTGTATGACATCAAGCCAGACAGACTGGTTTATCCGGAATAATTTGATTTGATATATTCAGAAATCTCCCTCTTACCATTTCATGGCAGGAGGGAATTTCTTTAGTACTCAAAAAACGCTATGCAAACGATAATATCATCCATTTACATAGCGTCTTTCATCTCATCATTTCATCGCTTAAATTTCCAGCCTGTCAGCCTGCGACAGCCTCATCAGCTGCAGCATCTGCGCTTCCTTCTGTAGCTGCCTGATCAGCAGTTCCATCTGCGGCTGCACCGTCAGCTGCCACTGCACTTACATAATCACCAGACACATAAGCAGTCTGTCCCTCATAGGAAACCTCAATCCAGCCATTGTCGCATACACCTGTACTTGTAAGCTGTGTACCGCTTGTTACACCTGCAATCCAGGTAGCATCTGCACTTGCATCTGCACGAAGGTTAATATCTGCATTCGCAACATATGTACCATCCTGCTTGGTTACATTCACACCGCTTGCAGTCTGCTCTACAACTGGTTCTGGAGTAGGAGTAACTTCTGGTGTAGGAGTCACCTCAGGGGTTGGTGTTGGAATAGGGGTCGGGGTTGCCTGTATAACTGTAACGCTTGCTCCTGCACCTTCCTCAAATCCACATCCAGGGATGCAAAGTGCTGCGCCCAGAAGCAAAACGGCTAATGCTGCTTTTTTCATAATATAGTTCCTCCTTTACAAAGCAATGGTGCTTTGAATTGATTCATCTTCTTTTAAATAATATTACAAAAACAGACTCATTTCGCGAATCGTTACAATTAATATACAGTATTATTACAAATTATGCAACCCCTAAGTGTATCTTTGCAATAAAGCATATCCTTCAGATTCCCAGAACAGCAGATATCTTAATCTCCTTTTCCGTTTCACTGAGATCAAAGTCGCCGCCATCTTCCACAGTCATGTGTACCTCATACAGTACATCTTCGGATAATGTATCCGGTGTTTCACCATCTTCTGTCTGGATATGCCATTTCTCTTCCGGAACTTCCTTCAAGGTACCGTCTGTACCATATGCATACAGCTTCAAAGAACCTGTTTCCCCTGAGATTCCTTTCATACGTATTGCAACGGTTGTATTCGGATGTACGTTCTCAATTGTGATCGTATTCAGCCATCCTTCCACATCTCCCAGGCCACCATCTGCCGCAAATTTCTCCTGGCTTAACACATTGCGCATTGCCTGATCCAGATCAACCTTACGATAAGGCATTTCCGGCAGATAAACGAATCTGTCCTGAAGTCTCAGAAGTTCCAGATAACCGGTAGGACAGTAAAGTGAATTTCCGCTGTTTCCGGCATACATACCGATAGCCATGTTGTTGTACATAGGCTTGCTGGCAACATCCATGGAAAAAACAGTTTCACCGGTCTCAAAATCAAGTATAATATACTGCCACATACCGGTTTCCAGATTCTGTACATATCCGTAGATATATCCGGTTGCCGTAGATAATTTCATCATGGAAGTATCTGACAGATCACTTCTGCACCAGATACTCTTCATTTCGTATCCATCCTCAGTCTTAATCGTATCTACGCGTTCCACACCCGGCGTGATCATTTTATTTCCCTGTTTCAACCAATTTTCATCATAAATATTGGTATAACTCTGAATGGAAGAATCACTGTCCTCTTTTCCCAGGTTGGCACTTCCTGCACCAAACCAGTTACATACGATGGTACTTACGGTTCCTGCACCGTTATCATATACGATCGCAGAATTTTCAACAGCTACCTGGCTGCCCTCCGGAAGTTCATCGATCACAGGGAGATTTGCGACAACTTCTCCTGTTTTCATATCCAGGGCAAGAAGATTTACGGTCTCCTGATTATCGGTAAACATCACCAGATCTTTTGTAAGGGATGGAGAGCATCCGCTGCCCCAGGCAAGACCTCCGCCAGTTGTTTCATCCCCTTCTTTGCTTTCTTTCGCGCCAGCACTCTCGTAAGGAGTTTCCCAGATTTTCTTCACCCCATTGTCCGCCTGCAGCAGATAACAGTTCTGATTCGTCAGGATCACTGCTCCATCCTTGGATGCTGCAATTCCATTCTCTGCACCCTCTCCCGGAGCCAGCTCATATACGAAGACGGCATCTGACAGATCAGTTTCCTCTCCATTTAAAATGGCATCAATAGCTGTACGGGAAATATAGCCCATAGCACCCTGCTGTTTCCTGTCAGGGTAAATACGGAATCCTCCGGTTGCAAACCAGAGATTTCCTTCATAGTCAAACACTACCGCAAGAAGATTCTGATCCAGTGTTTTTCCAAGTGCTGCCTCTGCCGCTGCTTTAATATCAATATCCAGCACTTTCTCAAATTCCGGAAGTACGTTTCCGTCTTCATCTGTTGCTTTCAGCATCAGCACATGGTTATTATTGGTCGGACACACCAGACGGTTACTCTCATCTACAAAGGAATAGGAACTCTGGATCAGATATTCTCCATTGTCATGCTGTTTTGGAGAAAAATATCCCAGTGTCTGTGTTTCCTCTGCATTGATATCACGAATTGCCAGTCCACCAAGCAACGGAACCACTGCATGTCCATAGGAATCGAAAAAGATAGCCGGAGACGCATTTGCATTGGTTTTTTCATAAGAAACATTAATTTCTGAATAAATGCCTATCGGTAATACCTCGTCTGTGGAATCTGTATTGTAGCAGTCATGATGAATATTGGAATCACTTGCTGCCATATAAGGATTCTCGTCAATAACCTTCTGTGTAAGTGTCTTTATGGGCAGTTCTGATGTCTGAGCTGTATTTTCCTCCGTCTGTGTTTCTTCTGCACGTACCATATTTATTGATGGTTCAGATGTTGCAGCAGCTATAAAAGTAATCATTGCAAGAATTAAAGCTCTTTTCTTCATATTGTTTTCCTCCAAAGTGTTTTTGTCATATTACATTGCTGCGTTCAAACCAAATGGAAAGTCCTTCTTTTATTTTTT
>OGUL01001553.1_pt1 | contig 18879 bp, 21 predicted proteins | sample 1553651 | NCBI WGS metagenome assembly OGUL01 (sample SAMEA2580048, study PRJEB22360) | human gut metagenome | biome: human gut; feature: human-associated habitat; material: faeces | place: Denmark | collected 2008/2010
AGGTGCATTTTTCTAGCTAACAAATATAATCTTCTTCCCATCGGGAAATCAAACAATTCTTCTTTTGTCAGACCTTTCAGCAGAAGAAACGCCGTAAAGTATACCACTACCGCCACACAGACCGCAAACATTGTACGAATCAAATTTGAGCCAATCACAAAGCCCACAAGGCCGTAAACACTTACCGCAGCAAGCGCCATCCAAAATCCCGCTGCCAAAGGAGCAAAGAACGTCTTAATAACTTCCTGCCGGTACGAAGGTACATAGCGTTTGATTGCACGAAGATTCAGAATAAACACAAGAATCGGGAATGTGATATTACCAATCAAAAGTGCATAAACGCCAATGTTGGTACAAGCTAGGAAAAACGATACAATTCCTATATGAATCACCAGCGAAATTGCTGAGTGGATTACCGGAATCCGCATTTTATCAATACTCTGCAAGGCACCGCCGGTCACATTGGAAAGTGCATAAAAGATAATAGCAGTTGCACCAACTGTCATCATATGCCCGCCAAGGACATAGTTTGAGGATGAAAACAGCATACGCACAACCGGCTGTCCAAGGACCGTAAGTCCCAGCGCGCAAGGAATTGCTATAATCATGTTAAATTTAATACCGGAAGCAACATTATAGTTCCACTGTTCATCGTCTCCCTCCGTGTATGCTGCCACCGCACTTGGTATCATGGAAGAAGCAATGGCTGTTGAAATCGCAATTGGTACACTGCACAATAAGCGGTATTTGGAACTGTACACACCGACAAAGCTTTTAATGGAAACAGCATCCAAACCTCTTTTCGCCGAAATAAAACCAAACAGTTTATAATCAATTAATCCACTAATATTATAAACTGTCTGCGAAAGAACAATCGGAAGAATCGTAAGAATCAAAATCTTAAACAACGATTGGTAAGATTCCAGATTTCCGGTCACATCTTTCTTTTCTAACTTTGCCTGAACCGGACGGTATAACCAGTATACAAACATAACAAGCAAAAGAGCCGATGCCGCACCAAGACATGTACCAAGGGTACCACCCGCTGCTCCCCATGCGGCCTGCTGCAAACTATCAGCATTCCACTTCATAAACAAATAGCTTGCCGCCACACTGACAATGGCATTGACCACCTGCTCAATAATCTGTGAAACCGCTGTCGGTATCATAGTTCTTTTTCCCTGGAAGAAACCACGAAACACACCTAATAAGGCCACAATAAAAATTGTAGGTGCAAGTACACGCAAAGGAATCTGAACACCACTGTATTCCGGATAAATCGTATGTTCAATCACACCTGCCCCAAAAAACAAGATCAAAGCAAATGCGCCGCCGGAGATTATGGCAAAACGCAGGGCAACTTTCAAAATTCTTCCTGTATTTTTATGTTCTCTGTTTGCCTGTCTGGCAGAAATCATTTTTGATAAAGCAAGTGGCAGGCTATAAGAAGAAATAATCAAAATCAAATCATAAATCTCAAAAGCAACTGCATAGATTCCATTTCCCTCTTCGCCAAGGATATTAGACATCGGGATTCGGTAAACCATACCGATAATTCGTACGATAAGCGATGCCATCGCCAAAATACCGCCCTGCTTTAAATAATCCGCATTTTTCTTTTTCGTACTCAATGCTCTATTCGTCCTTTCACTTAATCAAATTCTGTCGATTTTTAGGGTACACGGCAATGTAAGTTTTGCCCGGGTTAATCGTCAGCACATTACCGGACTCATCATAGTACGCCATTTCATTCGTTGTTTCCACACGTTTCCACGTAATAGAAATCCGTTTGCCATCGCTGTAATAATACCCTTTTCCGGAAGTATTGCCAAGTTTCATCGTCTGGTATCCATTGTGGTCAATATTTGACTCACTCACCAGTTGTATAATTACATTTTTAAATGCAAGCTGTTTTTTGTAATACGTGTCCATATGTTTTTGCCCGTATTCATATTTTTTATAGGTTTTACTCTTAGCACTGTATTTCATCTTACATGTGGAGTAATTCGAAAACGGAATCGTAACCGACTTAGCTGTTTTTCCATTTGCAGGTTCCGTATCCTCATTCGCAAAATTAAAATGTTTTGCCATTGCCTCGGAGTTCCTTGTCAATGAATATCCAAGCTTTTTTGCACCTTTTTTTATTTTCTTTCCATTTGTAAACACATTGTGAGGGGCGCGGATGGATAAATCTCTGGCGTACACAACACCACCAATTGCTGACAAACCACTTAAATTGTTTGTTCCCAACTTTTTAATTTTTGACACTGCATATTTGGTATGTCCAAAATGACAGAAAATCGCATCCCATTCTTTGGCAAACTGTACATAGTAGTGTCTTGCACTTCGCACTGAACCAATCTTTTTCACCTTGCTGACATCCTCATAGACCGCCATCATGCGGGTAATTCCACCTTCTGCCAGTGCCTCATAAATAATATCTGCTTTCGATGTTCCTTTTTGATTTCGAAACGCATACTCAATATTGTTTATCATAATCGCATAGGGACGCTTCTTTGCCACAGACGGCTTAATATATTTACCGGTAAGCTCACTTTTAACCATACCTTCATATGGATTTTTCGTTGCCTGTGGCTCATTTTCCTGTTGCTTTGTCTGAACTTGCTTGTCCGTCTGCGGATTATTTTTCTGCAAAGACTTTCTTCCACAAGCCAGATACAATCCTGCGGCAATCAGCGATAACACCGCAATCCCACATAAAGCTAAAACAATTTTTTTCTGTTTCTGATTCATATTACCCTCACTTTCGCAGTCTCATTATCTCAAAATTTGTAACTTTTTCATGATTTCACGCTGCTTTTCTTCCATTTCTGCCCTTTCATCCTCTTCCATATGGTCATAGCCAAACAAATGAAGAAGACTGTGCACAACTAAGAATGAAAACTCTCGCAGTAACGAGTGTCCATATTCTTCTGCCTGTTCGCATACAACCTCCGAACACAAAACAATATCTCCTAACATCATTTCTTCTGATTCTGGGGAAACAGTAAGTGTCTTGCAGAACTTCTCCCCCGAAAAATCCGCCGGGGCATCATATTCCATCATCGGAAAACTAAGCACATCCGTTGGCCTGTCAACATTCCGGTGTGTTCGGTTGAGTTCATGAATTTCTTCCTTTGTAACAAGAGTAACACTAATTTCCGGCTCATAGGGGCACTTCACAAAATCCGTAACAAATGCTGCCAGTTTCTTAATTTGCTCTTCCGGCTCAAAAGGAAAAGTAACTTTCCCCATATCTTCTAAATAAATTGTCATCGTTTTCCTGCTTTCTTTGTCTGTGTGCTTGCTTTTTTACGCGACTCTTTGTAGTTTTCACGTGCCTCATACTTTTCATAGGCATGTACAATTTTCTGTACTAACGGATGACGCACCACATCTTTATTGGTCAGATAGGAAAAACCGATATCCTCTACCTGTTCCAATACTTTCGATGCCTGTTCCAGACCGGATTGTGTCTGAAAAGGTAAATCTTTCTGCGACAAATCGCCGGTTATCACAACTTTTGAACCAAATCCAATACGCGTCAAAAACATTTTCATCTGTGCCGGCGTTGTATTCTGCGCCTCATCAAGAATAATAAATGCATTATCTAACGTTCTTCCTCGCATATAAGCAAGTGGCGCCACTTCAATCAGGCCTTTTTCAGAGTTCTTAATAAAACTGTCCGCTCCCATAATCTGGTAAAGTGCATCATATAAGGGTCTTAAATACGGGTCAATTTTACTCTGTAAATCACCCGGCAGAAAGCCGAGATTTTCTCCCGCTTCAATCGCCGGTCTTGTCAAAATAATTTTACTGACTTCATCATTTTTAAATGCCTGAATTGCCATAGCCATCGCCAAATAGGTCTTTCCGGTCCCTGCCGGTCCGATTCCAAACACCATCATTTTCTTGTATCTGGTTTACATATTTCTGCTGGCCTCTGGTTTTTGGCTTAATCGGTTTTCCCTGAATGGTGTAGCCAATCAATTCTTTGTCAATCTCTGCCAATGACACATCCGAATGTTCCTTCGATAGTGCTAGAACATAATCTACATTCTGCTCCGTAATCGTATTCCCACGCTCCGAAAGTGTAAGAAGCTCCGAAAATACATTTTTTGCCTGTTCAACTGCCGATTTACTTCCTACCAGTTTAACCGCACCATCGCGCAGAATTACGCTTATCCGAAGCGTTCGTTCAATCTTCTTTACATGACAGTCAAGACCGCCAAACAAATTCCTTTCATGCTCCAAAGGAATCTCTAAGATTACTTCATGAGTCTCCATCCTGCTTTTCCTCTGCTTTCTTATCAATCTTAAGTTCGCTCTCTGCGATATATTGTTTCCTTGTTTTTTTGCAAAGGAAACGAATCTGTCCACTGATTAACCAGTCCTTTTCATTTTGTTTGGTTATTTTCGCTTCCTTTGAAAGAATCTCCAATCCATCCTGTCTGCACTGCCGCAATAATTTCTGATACAGCCGCTTTCCCTCTTTAAAAATTTCTTTGCGGTTTCTCTTTCGAATCACAAACGTATACTCTCGAAACTCCTTTTTTCGTTTCGTAAAAGTAAAAGGAATCGGTAAATCCTCCCATTTGGGCAATATCGTTGTTATTATATCATATTTCTTAGCGTTATTAAACCGTTTAATTGGATTTTTTATCACGAAAGTCTTGTGATTGATTTCATACTCAGTCTGGTAGATTTTTTTCCCTGTATATTCCTTTTCGCAGACCTTCACTGGGATTTCTTTAGAAAATTTTCTGTCGCAGACAAGTAAAACCTCTCCTTTTGCTACCACTCCCATCTTATCCACAACCGTCTCATCATCTCCGGTAACCGGAACAATCCCGGAAATCAAAATTTGCCCCTTTTTCACCTTTTGTCCCGGCTTAACACATGCCACACCGCGGTTTACAACAATTTTTTTAACAATTCCGCTTTTTTCTGCTACCAGGTGACAGAACCGACCTGCGCGTTCCCGTCCTACTTCCGGATTCGCTTCTTTTATAGAAATCACAAGAAGACTTCCTTTTTCTTCTGCAGACACCCAGCTGATATCCGGATGCTTTTGACGAATACTTTTTTCAATTGTATCACAGTGCAGGCTGCGCCGTTTCATTCCGCGGTATACCTGTAGAGAATTTACGGTTTTTAATAGTGTTTCTTTCGTATAAGTAACCTGTCCCTGAAACTGAATTTGCCAGACAAAGGTAGACAAAAAATGCAAAAGGAAGAAAAAGAGCAGAAAGCCCGAAAAAAAAGTCCAGTTTTTCTTCATTCTCCCGATATAAAAAGGAAAACCCTTCTTTTTTTTAATCTGCGGATGTAATTTCGTTTTATAGACAATGGGTTTCATCTTTTTAAAATCTTTCACACAAACACAAAATTCTACTGCTTGTTCTCTTTTTACTCCCCATAATAAAATGCCGTGATGACGGCACATATTCATAAAACGCTCGAAACTTCCTTTATGCGATTGGCAGACAACATAGCCCTGTAACCACTTCAGTCCAATTCCCCCTTATGTGCCAATGTACTCAACACAGCAGATTTCACCATATATTTTACAAGCTTCTTTGGTAAACCGGTCTATTCTAAGACACGTACCGCGGACAATCAATTTGTTGTGTCTTCCCTGTAACTTAATCTGCTCGGATGTATAATCAATAATGGACTGGTAGTTCTCAACCAATGCCATTTCTTTTCCATACAAATTCACAACCGTTGTATTTCCTAAAATATCCGGTGCCAAATGAAGTTTTTCTGAAAGATTTCCCATAAAACACAGCCCTTTTCTTTTATTCTATGCCGTTCCCGCGGCTGCGGTTCCAATGCATAAGAAAAAGTCTGTCTCCATAATAGTTTATGAAAACAGACTTTCTCATATGTGCTTCTTATTTGTATTTTCTTTTACGAGCTGCTTCAGACTTTTTCTTACGTCTTACGCTTGGTTTTTCATAATGCTCTCTCTTACGAATCTCCTGCTGAATACCAGCTTTTGCACAGTTTCTCTTGAAACGGCGCAATGCGCTATCCAATGATTCGTTTTCTTTAACTGTTACACTAGACATTGTATCACACCTTACCTCCCTCCAGTTGTAAATTGTGCTTCAATACAACTGATCGGGTATTTTTTCGCACTACCTAAGATTATACCATAAAATTCCCATACGTCAACTGTTTTTTGCAAATTCGTCTAAAGTTCCAAAGCGAAAGCCCTTTTTCTTAAGGAAAGTAAGAACTTCTCCCAAAGCCTCGGTATTTGACTTCGAGCACGCATGAATCAGTGGAATCATTCCATTATGGTAATACGTTTTAAATTTACGAATTACAAAATTCTTTCCCGGCTGGTTTGCTGTGTCGTAATCATAGTAGGCCAAGCTCCAGAAAATCGTCGAATATCCTATTGCTTTTGCCACCTTAACACTCCGCATGCTAAAGTTCCCCTCCGGTGGACGGATAAAAGGATCCATTTTAAAACCAGTCTTCTTTTTCATTGCCTTTTCACATTCTTTGATTTCTCTTTGAATACGTTTTACACTCAGTTTTGCCATTCTTGGATGATGCGTTGTGTGATTTCCTACCAGATGACCTTCTTTTTTCATCTTTTTAACCAATCCCGGACTTGACATAATATAGTCTTTTGTCACAAAAAAGATTGCTTCTGCATGATGTTTTTTCAATGTTTTCAAAATTTTCTTTGTATACCCAGCCTCATAACCACAATCGAAACTCAGATATACAACCTTATTCTTTTTCGAACATTTTCCCGTGTAATACGCATGGTCTTTTTTACATTTCCATCCTGCAGGTCCAGTTCCATTCGGTTTTTTGTGATTTAAATTCTGTCCTAATCCCCAATTATACGACTGCGTAGAATAAGAAGACAGCGGTCGTTTTGCCTGACAAACCATTACGCCACCAGTCATACACAAAAGCGCTGTCAGAAACATTGTAAAAATTCGTTTTTTCATTCGTTTTCCCCCTGTTCATTAAAAAATACCGGCAAGCAATGCGCCTGCCACTGCCCCAACTGCCACAATCACAAGTCCCATATCAAAATATGCAAGAACAAGTGCCACAAGCGTTCCCGCCGTAGAAGTAACTACATTTCCGGTTGCCGTAAAAATAGCCGGAAACGTAAGTGCCGCCAATACCGCATAAGGCACATAATACAAAAAGGACGTAAGCCACTGCGATGTAATTTCTTTTCGAAACACCGTAATTGGAAGAACGCGAATCAGATAGGTAATCACTGCCATTACCGCAATATAAATCAACTGCTCTGTCATGCTTTAACCTCCTTTTTTACCGGGAACATAAACGCTCCTATAGATGCTGCAATCACGGTAGAAAGAATCACCTGAAAGCCAATGGAAATTTCTTTGAGTACCGGTGTCGCAGTAAAAATACACTGGCAGATAACAGCAATACCAATAACAAATAAAACGGCCTTGCTCTTTTTTGCCGGCGGTATGATAATTGCAATAAACATCGCATACAGACCAAGTTCCATCGCAGCTGATAAAGCCCCCGGCATAATCTGAGACGCAAGTGCCCCGGCTGCGGTACCAACTGTCCATCCAAAGACCGGCACCGTAATCAAGCCATACATAAAGCGCGCCGACAAAGATTCTGTCTCCATTGATGACACTGCAAAAATCTCATCCGTAATACCATAGCCAATCATCAACCGCTGGCGTAAAGTCATCTTCTTGTCCACTTTCTGCGATAAAGAAAACGACATCAACATATATCGCACATTAATAATAAACGTAGTCATTGCCATTTCTAAATAACTGCCATGTGCTGCCATAATTGCCACTCCGGCAAACTGTCCGGCGGATGTTACATTGGCAACAGAAATCAAAATCGTAATCCACACAGGAATTCCTGCATTTACTGCTTTTACACCAAATGTAAAGGACACCGACAAATAACCGATTGCAATCGGCAGTCCTTTTTTTATCCCTCGTATCCAATCATTCATTTTCCTTATGAAAAGTCACTGTAATCTCAGTTCCTTTATCCTCCTCGCTTGTTACTTCAATATCCGCATGATGAACTGCCACAATATGTTTTACAATAGCAAGTCCAAGTCCGGTTCCGCCGGTTTCTCTCGAACGCCCCTTGTCCACCCGGTAAAAACGTTCGAAAATACGTTCCTGATTTTCTTTGCTGATTCCAATTCCGGTATCTTTTACACAAAATATGACGGTATTTTCCGTTTCCGCCAAACACACTACAACCTGACCGCCTTCTTTATTATAGCGAATTCCGTTATCAATTAAATTATATACCAGTTCCTCCAGCATTTTTGTCACGCCATGAATCATCACAACTTCCGGCACTGTCTCCAGATGAAGCGTAACATTTCTCTTTTTTGCCGCCAAAGCAAGCAAATCCCCGCAGTTACGTACTGTATCCGCAAAATTCACCCACGCAAAATCATCGTTAAAATTTCTTGTATCCAATTCAGATAACTGCAAAATATCATTAATCAAAGTCAGAAGACGCGACGAATTTTTCTGGATTTCCCCGGCAAAACGTACCGCATCTTCTCCTTTTGCCATTCCTCCGGCAATCAGTTCCGAATAACCGGAAATTGATGTCAAAGGCGTTTTCAATTCATGGGAAACATTCGCCGTAAATTCCTGCCGCATATTACTACTTTTTACAATATCCCGGTGCTGCTTTTGAATCGTATTCAAAAAAGGAGTTAATTCTTTGTAACCGGTTGCCAGTTCCTCGCGATCCATGTTCTTTGCAAGCATTTCAATCGGTTTAACAATACTTTTCGCAAATAATCTTGATAAAAAGATAGACACCACAAACAAAAGAATCGCAATTCCTCCAATAAATGGTGAAACTCGCATCAAAAAGCTAATAAAACTCTGACTTTCTTTTGCCAAACGGAGAATATTACCATTGCTTAACCGTATTGCATAGTAATAAGAAGCATGAGATAATGTATTAGAGGTTCGGATGGATTTTCCACTTCCCTTTTCTATCGCCTCTTTTACTTCTGGACGTTCTTTATGATTTCCTAAAACGTCTGCATTTACATCCGAATCAGCTAAGACAACTCCGTCTTTGTCAATCAGTGTCACGCGTATGTTATCAACTTTTTTCTGCGAGATAATGCGGTCAGTATCTTTATAATTTACTAAATCATCTCCTAACATATCGGCACAGGTGTGAAGATTCTCAATGACCTCATTTTGAAACAAATTATAAAACACAACCGTTGTTAATAACAACACGGCAATCATCGATATCATAGCAATTGCCATAAAGTTTAACTGCATCCTTTTTTTCATTCTGTTTCATCCTCCGTTTTTCGGAAACAATATCCGACATTTCGTATCGTTTGTATCTGGCTGCCGGCTTCACCAAGTTTTTTTCGCAGCGTCCGAATATGCATATCTAATGTTCTCGATTCTCCAAAAAAATCAACACCCCAAATTAACTCCATCAAAGAATCCCTTGTCATCACCTGGTCTGCATGGCTCATCAGTACCTGCAGTAATTCAAATTCTTTGTAAGTAAGCGGACATTTTTCTCCTTTTACAAAAACTTCTCTGGCGTCCTTATTTAATTCGATTTTCTGCCGGTTTCCAATGACAGAAATTTGTTTCTTTTTGCTCGAAAATCGTCGCAGCAAAGCCCGGATACGTGAAACAAATTCCATTACACCAAATGGCTTTGTCAAATAGTCATCTGCCCCACAGTCAAGCCCCCTCACAATATCCAACTCTGAATCTCTGGCTGAAACCATAAGAATCGGAATCTTTGCATACAATTCTTTATCACGGATTTCTTTCACGATATGAAAACCATCTGCATCCGGTAACATCACATCCATCACAATCAAATCCGGTAATTTTTTTTTGCACGCTTTCCAAAAAGCGGAAACGCTTGTCAAAAGTGCCACCTCATGCCCGGCATTTTTTAGTGCAAAACTTTCAATTTCTCCAATTCCATCATCATCTTCGACAAGATAAATCAGTGCCATTTATATCCCCTCTTCTTTCCTTATTATTGCAAACTCATCGCAATACAGCAGTCATTTCCAACTACTGTCACTTTACCATAGGAACCGCAGATAAGCGGTATCATCGGTGCCACGTGTCCAATATCCAAATCCATAAAAATTGGCACATCAAATTCACTTAATATAGAAAGAACCGCTTCATATTGGTCAAGACCAGCAATTATCTGCCCCTGTACACCGGGACGTCCAATCAGAAAACCGCGGCAGGTATCAAACCAGCCCGCCTGCTTCAAGCTCCACAAAGTTCTTCTCATCTCAAATACATTCAAATCACAGGATTCCAAAAACCAAAGAATACCATCATCTTCATATTTTTGATTAAATTCCTTTACCTTATCAAATTTCGTTCCCCTCAAATGAGATAAGCAATCTAAGCATCCCCCAAGCAGTCGTCCCTCAATCTTGAAAGATTTGCCTTCTTTCTTATTGGTATGCAGAACAAAAGGCTCTGTGACATGATAGGCAGCTAACGGATGCTCTTCATCTTTTAGCGATTCCTTTTCCCACATCGGATAATTTTGCATCTCAAATTTTTTCCCCTGCAGTAATTCATAGGCATCCTGAATCGATGCATGCCACGGCTCCATACCAAAAGCTCCAGCATTTGGACCGTAAATTGCTGCCGTATCGGTCAGTGTTGCAAGTAAAAAAATCAGATTTGTATTGTCTGAGTACCCCATAAACCACTTAGGCGGCAATCGCTTTAATTGTCCAAAATCAATATATTCAAGTATTTCGCACATTAACTCACCACCGCCACAGGAAATCAATGCCTGATTTGTTTCTTTCTTATAATATTCCATAAATTCAGCCGCACATTTTTTCGGGCTGCTACTGATTCCTACACCATCTGACGCATAACAGTTAAACCCTAATTCAGTCTTAAAACCAAGCGCATTCCATTTTTTCAAACTGTTTTGAAAGGCAGAATAATACGGTTCACCCGCACAGCCAAACGATGGTGCAACAAATCCAATGGTATTTCCTTTTTCAATAAACGACGGATAACGCATATCTCTCCTCCTTATTTATGGTATGGTTCATGATTCATAATGCGGTTTGCACGATAAATCTGCTCAAACAAAATAACGCGCATCAATTGATGGGGAAAGGTAAAATCCGAAAATGACAGCCTCTCATCCGCACGGTCAAGTAAGGATGTATGTAAGCCAAGAGACCCTCCAATCACAAAGGCAATGTGGCTTTTCCCCTGATTCATACACATTGAAAGGTGCTTTGCAAATCCTTCTGAGTCAAATTTCTTTCCCTTTAAATCAAGTGCAATCACATACATGGAATCTTTTATTTTGGAAAGCAGACGCTCTGCCTCCTTTTGCCGTATCTGTTCCTGCTGTAAATCCGATGCCTGTTCCGGTGTTTTCTCATCCGAAACTTCTATAATATCTACTTTCGCATACCGCGACAAACGCTTTTTATATTCATTTACCGCATCTGTATAAAACTTTTCTTTTATCTTTCCTACACATAATATCGTATACTGCATAATGTTTCTTCCTTTACTTTCATATGCCTAGTATAGCACATATACAAATACCACATCAATAAAAAGAAAAAAATATGCAACTTTTTGAAACATGACATATTTTTGACACACACTATCTGTATATTAACATTTAGAAAGTTTATAACTTTCTACTCCCACCCTATTATACGCTTTGACACCTTCGGGTGTCAGGAAAGACACCTCCTCCCAGAGGTGTCTTTTCTGTTGTAGAGATTTTTTCATTCTTATGTAGACAGTGACAAACTGACACATAATGCAGTATCAATCTTTTCAATTGCTTCCGTGTCCAAATGACACACTTTTTCACGTAATCGGGATTTATCAATCGTACGAACCTGTTCCAAAAGAATCACAGAATCTTTTACAATTCCATATTTGTGTGCATCCAATGCTACATGCGTTGGCAGTTTTGCCTTGTGCAGCTGGCTTGTAATTGCCGCACAAATAACCGTCGGGCTATAACGGTTGCCCATATCATTTTGTATAATAAGAACCGGCCGCACTCCACCCTGTTCGGAGCCAATGACCGGTCGTAAATCTGCATAATAAATATCGCCTCGTTTTACAATCATGGTTTCACACTCCCTCATTTGATATTCCTATTATTCCCAATATACGAAACGATATTCAATTTGTTCAAAAGCTTTTATTATTCTCCTAAATATTTTCTAGGCACACGGTTTGTAATACTGCATACAAACTCATAATTAAATGAATGTGATTTTTCTGCAATCTCCTCAACGGGGATATTTTTTTCTCCATCTTTTCCAAAAATTGTTACCGTATCCCCGATAGCGGCTTCTTTAATATGAGACACATCCACCATAAACTGGTCCATACAGATTCTTCCTAAAATCGGTGCATACTGTCCATGAATCAAAACACGTCCCTTGCCTGACAAATCACGTTTCATGCCATCAGCATAACCAACCGGAATTGTAGCGACCGTCATTTTTTCCTTCGCCGTAAATGTACCACCGTAACTGATACTCGTTCCCGGCTCTACGGTCTTTATATAAGAAATAATCGATTTCCATTGCATGGCAGGTTCCAATACAAGAACATCCTTTGCCACTTCATCAGACGGATACAGTCCATAGGTCGTAATACCGGAACGTACCATATCAAGGTTAGCTTCCGAAAATCCAATAATCGAAGCACTATTTGACACATGGTGAATTGGAATCTTAACACCGCGTTTCTCTAATTCTTCGACAAAAGCCATATATTTTCTAAAAGGTTCTCTCGCCGGCTCAATGGTTTTCTCGTCAGCTCTGGCAAAATGCGTAAAGATCCCTTCAACTTCCAGTCCCGGCAGTTTCGAAATTTTTTCTACCGTATCCAAAGATTCTTCACAAGGGATAAAACCAATCCGGCTCATTCCGGTATCAACTTTTATATGAATCTTTGCTTTTTTTCCATGTTTTAATGCTGTCTCACTTAACTGCTCTGCCATTTCCCACGTATACACAGTCTGGGAAATCTGATATTGCACCAAATCCTCATAGGATTCTTCTCCGGTATATCCTAGAATCAAAATCAGTTTATCAATTCCTGCTTTTCGAAGTTCTATGGCTTCCTCTATCATGGCAACTCCGTAAGCATCTACCTGATCATATAATGCCTTCGCAACCTGTACGGCACCATGCCCATAAGCATTTGCCTTCACAATTGCCATTACCTTTGTTCCTTCTTTTATATTTTTATGTACCTCATCGATATTATGCCGGATGGCATCTAAATTAACCTCTGCATAAGTACGATTAAACTGTTTCATTTTCATTTCCTTCTTTCTGAAAACATTTTGTATTTGTAAGAACCTCGGTCAAACCATCCAGCAAATCAGATGCCATGACTCCATACGGACTTTTCTGTTTTGCTGCCACATCACCGGAAAGACCATGCAGGTAAACACCGAGCTTTGCAGCCAAAAACGGATTCACATTCTGGGCAAGCAGACCGCTAATCACCCCGGTCAGAACATCACCCGAACCACCGGTTGCCATTCCATTATTTCCGGAAACATTGACATAACATTCCGTCCCATCCGAGACAACAGTCCTTGCATCTTTTTGCACCAAAATACAATTTCTTGTTTTTGCCGTATTTTTCGTTGTCCCTAAAATATCCTCTTGTAGTTTGGGTATCGGAATCCCGGTTAGCACACTCATTTCCTTAACATGCGGTGTTAAGACAAAATTATCCCGAAACGTAATATCTTTTTTTGCACAAATGGTTATCGCATCACCGTCTACCACAGTCGGAACTTTTGTATTTGCTAAGACGTACTCCACCAGTTCCTCTGATTGTTTGGATAAACCAATTCCCGGTCCAATCACGACAGCACTTGCAAGCGGAAGTACTTTTTTTATTTCCTCTCTGGTTGAAAAAAAAATTTCCGGCAGTGCACTAAGCAGTGTATCCCGGTTTGATGGTGTCGATACGACATGCACAAGTCCTGCTCCCATACGATATGCGGCTTTTGCAGACAGAAAGCAGGCGCCACTCATAGTATCACACCCGGCAATTACAACCACTCTTCCAAACGTTCCCTTATGTGAATAAGCGATGCGCTTTGGAAGGTTACAAACAATATCATCCGGCTCATAATAGTAAGCATCTGCCTGCGCGAAATCAACGCTTTTCCTTGGAAATCCAATATCCGCCACATAAACTTTTCCGGCATATTCACACCCCGGATACAAAACAAGCCCGGTTTTGTTCACGCCAAAGGTAATCGTCGCTTCAGCCTGTACGGCACAGCCTAGCACTTTCGCACTTTTTGCATGAATACCGGACGGAATATCTAATGAATAAACCGTCACGCCACTTTGATTCATATCTAAAATAACCTGTTCATACACACCGGTTACTTCTCTGGAAAGTCCGATTCCAAAGACGGCATCAATTAAAATGTCGTATTCATCCATCGAAACAAGTGAATAGGTAAGAATCGGGACGTCACATGCCGAAGCAATTACAAGCTGTGTTTTCATTTCTTCTGACATATGTTCCGAATTTCCTACGACTGTAACTGCCGCTTGATATCCCATTTCATGTAAGATACGTGCCACACAGACGCCGTCACCGCCATTGTTTCCAATTCCACATACACATAAAAAAGTATCCGATGGTCCGGCTTTCTCCAAAAGGACGGAAACCACCGACATCGCCGCCTTTTCCATCAAAACAAGACTTGGCATCCCCATTGTATCAATTGCATGGGTATCAATTGCTTTCGCCTGTTCACCGGAATACATCTCTTTCATAAAAGTCCCTTCTTTCTATTCTTTTACATCGTCTGCCACAGCAATCACAAATGCCGTCGCAACTTCCTTTGTATTTGTGATAGAAATCTTCCAATCGGTAATCCCCATTTCCTCTGCTTTTTTTCTCGCTGCACCATAAAGCGTAACATAGGGGGCGCCGCTTTCTCTTCGCAGAATTTCCACTTCACAGGCATCAATGCCCGCAAAGCCGGTACCAAATGCTTTTACTACCGCTTCTTTCCCGGCAAAATCAGAAGCACCTCTCCTTTTTGTGTGTTCCATCTCCGCCCGTTCCTTTTCCGTAAAAATGCGATGGACAAAATGCTCTTTTTCCATCGCTTTTACAACACGGGAAATCTCAATGGAATCTACACCAATTCCAAGTATCATTCTTTTCCCTTCCTTTTATCATATAAATTCATTACGTCATGACCTAACAACCCATGCATCAAAGAATAGGCACTGCCCATACTCTCCTCTAAATCATCTTTCCATTCCGTTTTCTCACGGAGGGAAATGCGGAGTTCTTCAATTTCCTGCTTTACAATTTTCAACTGCTCATCTCCATTTGCCAGACGCTCAAAACAATAATGTGCCCCTGTAGCCAGCAGTTCTTCATTTGCCTTTTTTATCATTCTCGGAAGTTCAATCAATTCATCTGATTCCGTCTCTATCCGCTCTTTGATTTCCAAAAGAAGACGCTGCTGGTTTTTCTTCTTTTTATCACGTAAAGGCTCTGCATCATTCATCCCAGCCACAATGCCTTCCATCAATTTCTTTTTCGTCTTTTTTAAATCTTTGATGTCATTTACTAAATACCCCTGCCTTTTGAGCAGTTCATTTAATTTCTCCTCAAGCTGAATAATCTCAGCCGGTTTTTCTCCCTGCGGAAACAAGGTATGCCAGCGACGGTCCAACACTAGAATAGGAACCTTTTTCCCTTTTAAAGCTTCTCTCACCAGCGTTTCAAATTCTAAGTCTCGTCGTTTCATACCATTCCTCCTATTCCGGTAAGTTAGAAATATTGTAGGAAAGCCGCATCAAACTTTCTGCCAGATGTACATTTTCAACCGCAATATTTCCCGGAAGATTCAAATCGGTGGCCGCAAAATTCCAAAATGCACTAACACCATACTGTACAAGCTGTTTCGCCACTGCCGGTGCAATTGATTTCGGCAGCGTAAGTGCTGCAATATCTACCGTATGTCCTTTTACATATCCTTCTAAGTCTTTCATGTCATAAACCATCGTATGACCAATCTTTTTGCCAATCTTATCCGGACTGACATCAAAAACTGCCGATACCACAAATCCTCGTTTTTCAAAACCGGCATAATTGGCAAGTGCATGCCCTAAGTTACCGGCACCAAGAATAATGACATGGTAATCCCTGTCAAGTCCCAAAATTTTACCTATTTCATTTTTCAAATAAGGAACATTATAACCATATCCCTGCTGACCAAAACCGCCAAAATTATTAAAATCCTGTCGGATTTGAGATGCTGTCACTTTCATTTGCTTACTTAACTCCCCGGATGAAATACGCTCAATTCCGTTATCCAATAATTCGCTTAAATATCTATAATACCGCGGCAAACGCTTAATTACTGCCGCTGAAATCTTTTTATCTGCCACAAAAGTATCCTCCAACGAAAATAAAAAGTACAAATCAGCCATAAAAAAAGCTGTCTGTACTTATTATAATGGAATGTTAAAAATTAGTCAATCTCCAATGTCCGCAAATGTTTCCATTTTCCCTTCTCAAACGGCTCCGGAATCAGGCAGGAAGACAAACGCAGGCATTTTAATCTGCGAAATTGATATAGAACCTCAATATGTTTTAACTCCAATGGCTTAAACTCATCAAATCCTGCTATCTCTATCACTTCAAGATTCGGAAATTCGCAGAGTGCATTTAAATCAAAGGACTCTTTTGTAATCTTCCACAAAGAAACTTTTTTAACTTTCTTTTTTTCTTTTTTCGAAAGCCAGTTTCTTTTGCCTTCTTCATTGCGCTCAATGCGGCTGATTGCCTCTTCTCCGTAATAAATTCGATTGATACACATAGTAACCACCCTTTCCTTTTTTTGGTGTTCATAAAATAAGACGATTGAAAACGGCAAAATGTTGCAAAAAAATTAAAATTATTATAAAATATGTTTTTGTTAGAAGTTTTTTGGAGGATTCAATCATTATGATATTAGCATGCAATCATATTTCAAAGGCATTTGCAGACGAAACCGTTTTGTCAGATGCTGTTTTTCATATAAATGAAGGTGAACGCGCTGCCATCGTAGGAATTAACGGTGCCGGCAAAACAACACTGCTGCGAATCATTGTCGGTGAACTTCCGGCAGATTCCGGTGAAATTGTAACAGCTAAAGGAAGTACCATTGGCTATCTCCCACAGCAGCAGGGTTATCACTCAGACAAAACAATTTATGAAGAATTATTGGCTGTTAAGTCAGATGTCATCGAAATGGACGAAAAAATCCGTGCAATGGAGCAGCAAATGACAACTTTAGAGGGCGCCGAATTAGAGCGTGTCTTAAACCAATACCATAAGCTGCAGACAGCTTTTGAAGATGGCGAAGGATATACTTACAAAAGTAAAGTTCTCGGTGTCATTAACGGTCTTGGCTTTCGCGGAGAAGCGATGCACCAGTGCATCAACAATCTCTCCGGTGGACAAAAAACAAGGGTTGCTCTTGGTAAACTTCTGTTATCAGAACCGGACTTATTGTTGATGGATGAGCCTACAAACCACTTAGATTTGGAATCCGTGCGCTGGCTGGAAAACTATTTAAACGGTTACAAGGGGAGTGTCTTAGTTGTCTCTCACGACCGCTTTTTCATCGACCGCATCGCCGAGAAAATTATTGAAATTGACCACGGCAAAGTAATAACTTTTACCGGTGACTATACCAGTTATTCCGAAAAAAAAGAAAAATTACGCGAGGAAATGATTCACCGCTACTATAACCAGCAACAGGAAATCAAACACCAGGAAGCCGTCATCCAGAAATTAAAATCCTTTAACCGTGAAAAGTCAATTCGCCGTGCGGAAAGCCGTGAAAAAATGTTAGCCAAAATCGAGCGTGTAGAAAAGCCGGTGGAATACGAAAAATCACTTTCTCTTTCCCTGACTCCTTCAGTAATCAGTGGAAATGATGTTTTGACGGTCACGGATTTTGCCAAAAGTTTTGGAGAAAACCACTTGTTTGACCATCTTTCCTTTTCAATTAAACGAGGCGAAAAGGTGGCAATTATCGGCAAGAATGGAACCGGCAAAACAACACTTTTAAAATTAATTCAGGGAATGATTCCGGTTGATGAAGGAAGTGCCGTAACCGGCTCTCATGTCGAAATCGGTTACTATGACCAGGAACATCAGATGCTTAACGATGATAAAACCATCTTTGAAGAAATTCAGGATGATTACCCGGATTTAACAAATACAGCAATTCGTAATGTTCTCGCTGCCTTTTTATTTACGGGAGATGATGTTTTTAAACCGATTCATCTTCTCAGCGGTGGTGAAAAAGGTCGTGTATCATTGGCGAAACTGATGCTGTCAAAGGCAAACTTTTTACTCCTTGACGAGCCGACCAACCATTTGGATATTACTTCCAAGGAAATTTTGGAATCCGCAATTAATAAATATGAGGGAACCGTGCTTTACGTCTCGCATGACCGTTATTTTATCAACCGCACCGCCACAAGAATTTTGGATTTAACCGGGCACAAACTGCTCTCCTACAGTGGAAATTATGCGTACTATCTGGAGAAAAAAGATACGGTGGAAAGCCGCTTTTTAACAGATGACGATAAAACCATGCAGACTTCTGCAAAAAAAGATACAAAAGAAGAAGGTAAGCTTGACTGGCACGAGCAGAAAAAACTGGCAGCGAAAAAGCGGAAAATCGAAAACGAATATCAAAAAACCGAGCAAGAAATTGAAACACTGGAAACGGACATTGCAAATCTTGATGAGGAACTGATGCGTCCGGAATATGCATGCAATGCTC
>OGUL01001581.1_pt1 | contig 18651 bp, 18 predicted proteins | sample 1553651 | NCBI WGS metagenome assembly OGUL01 (sample SAMEA2580048, study PRJEB22360) | human gut metagenome | biome: human gut; feature: human-associated habitat; material: faeces | place: Denmark | collected 2008/2010
GATATACCAAAGTATGGAAAAACAGTCGGCACAGGAACGCTGATTATAGGAATATAATAATCCAAAGCACGAAAAATTTGCAGAAGTTATTAAGAAGCTAAAAAACGAGGAATCAGTTTCTACAGAAGTTCAAGCGGCTATTGATGAATTTGACTGGGAATAAAAATTCTTATTTACAGAACGGATGCGCATGGCAAGATTATCCCGTGCGCGATTCATAAGGAGGGTGATTTTTTTGAAAAATGAAATTGTTTTATTTACAGATGGCGATATAAATATTGAAGTTGAGCTAAGTCCAGAATTAGAAACAGTTTGGCTAACACAGAAACAAATGGGAGAAGTGTTTGAAGTAAAACAGGCAACGTTAAGTGAACATATCAATAATATTATATCGTCAGGCGAGTTGGATGAGACTTCTATCGGTTTTTCCGATAAAAGTTCCGGAGGACGAAAACCTAAGATATATAATCTTGATATGATATTATCTGTGGGATATCGTGTTAATTCAAAACGAGGCATCGCATTTCGTAGATGGGCTAATTCTGTTTTAAAGAAATATGTGATTCAAGGTTATGCTATTAATGAAAAACGCTTGCAAGCGCTTGAAAGAACTGTTGATATTCAAACAAAGATGCTTGCAAGCACATTGGAGGTTGAAGAATCAGACATTTTAAAGGCTGTTACCTCGTATACAGATGCATTAATGCTTTTAGACCAATATGATCATCAATCTCTTAAAAAACCAGTGGGAAACAGGCCTATATATAAAATAACATATGAGGAATGTAAAAAAATGGTTTCACACATGGAGGATTCATTTAAATCGGATGTATTCGGTGTGGAGAAAGAAAATGGTAAAGTTGAGGGTATTTTGGCAGCAGTTTATCAGAGTGTGTTTGGTGGAGATGTATATCCGTCATTAGAGGAAAAAGCTGCTAATTTATTATATTTTATGATTAAGGATCATCCATATGCAGATGGATGTAAGCGAATTGCAGCATCGTTATTTTTGGAATTCCTTGCTCGGAATAATGCTTTATATAGAGATGATAATAAGATAATCAGTGATGGAGCATTGGTTGCGATTACGCTTATGATTGCAGAGTCAAGACCAGAAGAAAAAGATATAATGGTGAATCTTGTAATGAATTTTTTGACAATGTAGTTAGTTCGTGAAATTTATTATTTAATGAAATTGGTAAATCGCAAGTTGTTTAACGGAGAATGTATGAAGAAGGGAATAACGCTTATTGTTTTTCAGTGCTAATAATTGCTGCTTTATATGTGTTGTATTGTTTTAATTATATTCCACATAAAAAATATACAAATGCAGATTTCAATATAGAAGCTTACAAGAGCAATATTGATAAAGACAATGATGGTATAGATGACCAAACAGATATATTAAATAATGCAAATAATTACATAAAAACTAATCCAAAATATAAAAGCAAATATTACAACACAGGTTATCCAAATGATGAATATGGGGTTTGTACTGATGTAGTAGCTTTTGCTTTAAAAGATGCAGGATATGATTTGATGGTATTAGTAAATGAGGATATAAAAAACAATAAAGAATTATATGATATAGATGCCGTTGATAAAAATATAGATTTTAGAAGAGTTAAAAACTTAAAAGTATATTTCGATAATAATGCAATAAGTCTTACTACAGAAATAAATGAAATAGAAGAATGGCAAGGTGGAGATATTGTTGTATTTAAAAAACATATCGGAATTATATCTGACAAGAGAAATCGAAAAGGTATATGTTTTGTTATCCATCATGCAAATCCATATCAAATATATTATGAAGAGGATATACTGGAACATCGTGATGATATCATAGGACATTATAGAATCAGTTAAACAACTTCAAGTTTGCCAACTTTCCCTTTGAGAAAGAAGTGCTGAAAAAAGCCGGGAAAAAGGATATAATCACCATCAGTATAGAGGAGGAATAGACCATGGAAGAGAGAAAACTGACCTGTATTGGCTGCCCCATGGGATGTCAGCTTCAGGTCATAATAAAGGATGGGATAGTGGAAAAAGTTACGGGAAATACCTGTAAAAGAGGAGCAGATTATGGAAAGAAAGAGGTGACCGATCCAACCAGGATCGTGACCAGCACGGTACGTGTCCAGGGAGGAACACTTCCTGTGGTATCCGTAAAAACCCGGGGCGATATACCAAAGAGTTCTGTGATGGATTGCGTTTTGGCAGAGTCCTATGTAAAATAATCGGACAAGGATGAAAAGAAAAAGGAGATTCTTATGGGAACAAATGAAAAAAATATGACCACTGGATCACCTGGAAAACTGATCATTACTTTTGCCATACCACTGATGCTTGGAAATATCTTACAGCAGTTTTATACGATGGCAGATACCATGATCGTCGGACAGGTGGTAGGGGTTGAAGCACTGGCGGCAGTAGGCGCCGGAGACTGGCTGGTATGGTTGGTGTTCGGTATCATGACAGGTATCACACAGGGTTTTTCTATTCTGGTAGCTCAGTTTTATGGAGCAAGGGAAAAAGAAAATCTGAAATGCGCGGTGGCGAAAAGCTATATCATGACAGCACTGCTTTCTGTGATTGTACTTGCGGTAAGTGAAGGGGCAGTTTATCATGTTCTTTTGTTTTTACAGACACCGGATAATGTCATTGACCTGACAATGCTATATCTTCGGCTGATCTTTGCCGGAATTCCGATCATAGCGGCTTATAATATATTTGCAGCGATTCTTCGAGCACTGGGTAACAGCAGATCTCCACTGATAGCAATGACCGTAGCAGCGTTGATCAATGTGGGACTGGACCTGTTATTTGTGGCAGTTTTTGGCTGGGGTGTAGCCGGAGCAGCAGTGGCGACAGTCATCGCACAGGGAGTTTCAGCCCTGTACTGTCTGATGGTGTTACGGAAAATTCCGGATATCCGACTGGAAAAACAGGACTTCTACAGACAGCCGGCAATGAGTCTGCGGCTTTTGAAAGTGGCGACTCCTCTTGCGATCCAGAATGTGATCATCTCTGTAGGGGGGCTTACAGTACAGTATGTAGTCAATGGATTTGGATTCCTGTTTGTGGCTGGATTTACAGCATCAAACAAATTATATGGAGTTTTAGAGATGGCTGCCGTTTCATACGGATATGCAATTACAACCTATGTAGGCCATAATCTTGGTGCAAAGAAATATCAGAGAATCCGGAAAGGTGTGCATAGCGGAACTTATATGGCATTGCTTACTTCTGTTGTGATCTCAGGTGTGATGGTGTTATTCGGACGCAATATATTGTCACTGTTTGTATCCGGCGAACCGGAACAGATCCGACAGGTGTTAGACATTGCATATAAATATTTGTTTATTATGGCAATTTTTCTATGGGTACTGTATCTGCTGTATGTATATCGTTCGGCGATTCAGGGTCTGGGTAATACCCTGATTCCTCTCGCCAGTGGCATTGCAGAATTTGTGATGCGTGTCAGTGTTGCATTATTGTTACCAAAACTGATCGGTGAAGACGGAATTTTTTATGCGGAAATTTGTGCCTGGACCAGCGCAGCTGTTTTATTATTTATAAGTTATATGATTATTATACGAAAATACAAAGATTCATCGGATTCATCGGAACTCCCGGCAAAAGGCTTATAAAGATGCGCTGGCAGTGGTAAAATATATTTCATAGGATGAATGCGAAGAAAAACTTCTTGCAAATCAGCAGGTAATTAAGACGCCGATTGTCAGAAATGGTAAGTAGGCCACAGTGGGATATGAACCGACGGTTTGGAAAAGTTGGTCATAAGATTATGAACAGATTAAAAGTATTTTGGCACAGTTTGCTTTTGTTTATTGGAAGATGTGGATAGATTTTGAAATATACAAAATGTAACATATGATAATCTGATGCGATTAATTAGTGCTATTGCAAGGGATAATCAGAATACTATGGGGGTAGAAGATGAAAATTTACGTAGATGCATCTGCAAGGTGTGATGGAGACGGTTCCGAATTTAGGCCTTTTAAAAGAATTAATGAAGCGGCAAAGATTGCGGTTGCAGGAGATGAAGTCTTAGTAAAACCGGGTATTTACAGAGAGTATGTAAATCCCGTAAACAGTGGAACAAAAGAAGCGCCTATTGTTTATAGGTCGGTGGAACCCTTAAAAGCAATTATTTCCGGTGCGGAAGAAGTTGACGATTGGAAACTTTATAAAGGTGATGTGTGGGTGACCAGAATCAATAATGGCGTGTTTAATGATTATAACCCATATACAACACCGGTTTATGGGGATTGGTATTTTGCCAAGGATGAAAAACATACAGGCTGTGTTTATCTGAATGACAAGGCAATGTACGAAGTGGATTCTATAGAAGCTTGTGAAAAAGCGGAAGTATATAAGCCGTCGTGGGAACAAGAGTGGAGCGTTTATAAATGGTATGCCTATGTGGAAGGTGATGAAACCGTTATATACGCTAATTTTAGAGGAAAAGATCCGCGAAAAGAAAAGGTAGAGATTAATGTGCGAAGAGAATGTTTTATGCCAAAGAAAGAGCATGTTGATTTCATTACCTTAAGTGGCTTCTTTGTAGAAAAGGCAGCTACTACATGGGCACCTCCGGCAGCGTTCCAGGATGGTATGATAAGCCCACACTGGTCATATGGCTGGATAATCGAAGACTGTGAAATTACAAACAGTAAATGTTGCGGTATTTCTCTTGGAAAATATTACGATGATGAGAATGACCATTATTTTACAAGAAAGCATATAAAAAGTCCTACACAGATGGAGAGAGATGCTGTGTGCCGCGGACAGTATCATGGTTGGCTGAAGGAAGAGATTGGCTCTCATACTGTAAGAAGATGCAATATTCATGATTGTCAGCAGACCGGAATTGTAGGAAGAATGGGCTGTGTTTTCTCAACTATCGAAGATAATCATATTCATCATATTAACAATATGATGGAGCTGGGGGGTGCGGAAATCTCAGGAATTAAACTTCATGCGGCAATTGATGTGTTGATCAGAAGAAATCATATTCATCATAACACCATGGGTATTTGGCTTGACTGGGAAGCGCAGGGAGCCCGAATTACACAAAATCTGTTACATGATAATGATGTTCCGGAAGGTTCTATTAAGTTAGAAGGCGGTATGGAAAGCCAGGATATCTTTATCGAAGTAGGTCATGGACCGACTTTGATTGATAATAATATTTTGTTGTCTAGATATGGTCTCCGTCTTGCAACAGAAGGTGTGGCGGTTGTACATAATCTTATTCTTGGTTCCACCACAGTGGTTGGAGCCGGAACAGATTGGGAAGTGGATGGAAGAAGTCAGCGTCGTTACACACCATATCACATCAGACATAGGACAGAAGTTGCTGGGATGATGACCATTCTTCATGGTGATAATAGATTCTATAACAATATATTTGTACAGTATTATCCGGTTGATAATAATGAATCAAAGGAATCTCCGTATTATCAGGTTGTAGGCAATCATGTGTGGGATGAATACCCGACATATGATGAATGGATTGCTAGATTTGATATGGATGTAGAGAAACCGGATATGGATAAGCTGGCGGTGCCGCATTTTGATCATCTGCCAATCTGGGCAAATGGTAATGCATACCTTATGGGTGCTAAAGCATGGAAAAAAGAAACAGATAAGTTTGTAGATGCCGATACGGAAGTTACAGTAGAGCTTGTGGAAAAAGATGGATTCTATGAGCTGGAAACAAATATCTACGAAATACTCGGAGATTATTCTAATGGTATTATAACAAGTGACATTTTGGGTAAAGCTTTTGAGCCGGAACAGCGTTTTGAGGAAAGAGACGAATCGGATATTATCTTTAATGTGGATTTTTATGGAAATCACAGAGGAGTATCTACTATTCCAGGACCTTTGGCGAAGTAATGACTATAAAGATTTGAAAAAATTAGAGTCCTATATTGATTATTAAAAATGAAGTACCCTCTTTCATTAGCAAAATAATAGTCTAATGAAAGAGGGTATATTTGTGATTAAAAGAATTTATAAGGATTTTATCATTGCATTTTTAAATTCTCGCGGTGAAATACCTTTTACTTTTTTGAAGGAGCGGTTAAAGGAAGAAACACTGTTAAATCCACATTCTATCCGGTTTTACGATTCCCACTCGGCCTTGTGGGCTTCTCACCGCGCCGGTATCTACCGTCAGCGCACCGAGGGAAACGTCCTAAAAGCTCAGCTTGTAAACTTCCATAGACTCACCAAAAGCTGATTTCATTTTAATTCCATTCCTCTGCCAACAGGAAATCACGGATGTTGCGGTGCTTGATCCCGTTTCTGCTCATGTCGAACTCATCCAGAGAGACAACATATTTCGGGTAGTTATCGCGGATATTGTCATACGCGCCGAACTCACGCTGAACAGTCTCATCGGATGCCAGCAGATAGGCAACCTGAACATACAGTTTTTCTCCACTCTTGTCACATACAAAGTCGATCTCCTTGTCTCCGGTTCTCCCGACTGTCACTTTGTAGTCCCGGCGCAGCAGCTCCAGAAACACGATGTTCTCCAAAATGAGGTTGATGTCACGCATATTGCCGCCGAAAACAGCCTCCCGGATGCCGTGGTCGGCAATGTAATACTTCTCATTGGAGGCAAGGATCTGCTTTCCCTGCAAGTCCTCCCGCTTGACCTGATAGAACAAATATGCGTCGCAGCAGTATCTGATGTAGTTCAGGATGGTCTCCGGTGCAACGGTTCGCTTCTCGTTTTTGAGGAACTTCGCCAGAGAAGTTGCGGAGAAGGTCGTACCCACATTTGCAATTACATAAGCGATGATACGTTCCAGCAGGTCCACGTCACGGATCTTGTTCCGCTTCACAATGTCCTTGAGCTGGACAGAGTTGAACAGGTCATGAAGGTAGAGCTTGGAAGGAGCATCCTCGTAGCGGATGTTGGCAAGGTACGGCATACCACCGGATACTAGATACTTCTGAAAGCATTTCTGGATCGGCGCATCCGGTGCGATGGGACGGTACAGTTCCAGAAATTCCGCGAAGGAGAATGGGTAAATAACGAACTCCACAAAGCGTCCGCCGAGATAGGTGGAAAGCTCACCGGACAGAAGTTTTGCGTTTGAACCGGTGATATAGATGTCGCAGTCAAGGGATACACGGAGGGAATTGATACACTTCTCCCAGTCTTTTACCTCCTGAATCTCATCAAAAAACAGATAGACCTTGCCGTTGATCTCTGCGGCTCTCTTAGTAATCTCATCATGCAGTGACTTTGCGGTTTGCAGATGAGAGAAGTTCAAATTCTCAAAGTTGATAGAGATGAACTGAGCAGAGCTGATACCGGACTCCACAAGCTCCTCTTTTATAAGCTCCAGCATGACTGATTTACCGCACCGGCGAATACCGGTCATGACCTTTATCAGCTCCGTTCCGATAAACGGACGGATGCGCTTCATATACATTTCACGTTTAATCACGATCATAAACCTCCTTGCCTGTGGTTGAACCTAGTGTAACACATTTACGTCTGAAACTCAAAGACATATTCATGAAAATATAAGATATAACTGATAAAATCTATATTTCTGCAAATTTCGACAGTTACGAACAAAAGTTTCTGAAGGGATTGCGCGATGAAATCCTCCGCTGCCCAGCGGAACCGGTAGAGCCGGAAGATAAGGGACCGGCTGCCCCTGCTGGCGTAGATCCTGAGCTTCTGGCAAAGATCCTCAGCAAATCCGGAGATGGCAGCCCTGCTGACGAGTCTGTGAAGATGTAAGGTAAAAATAAGATCTGTTGACTTTGGGAAGAATCCTAAGGGTGACAGATCTTTTTTTATGTTTTATTCTGCTTAGGATATACTAACCATAGCACTCGAAATAACATTGACAGATTTTGAAGATTGTTAGCAATATTAAATTCTGGTCTGTCACACTGCACTGGTACACGAACCAGAAACTCCTTGACAAGAACCTCTATTTCCTGCTATATTTGGTATATAGACCAGATGAAGAAACAAAGATAGTCACATAGAATAAGGACGGGGACAATTGGCAACAAGTTTAAGCGAACCAACAAAGAAACGCATCCTGCAGGTATGCGTAAAACTCTTCCTGGAGCAGGGGTACAAAAAGACAACTATGGCGGAAATCATCGAGAAGTCCAGCGTGTCCAGCAGCAGCTTTCAGAACATTTTCCGTGCAAAGGACGGCGTATTGACAGAGCTTGTGCAGTTCATGTTTAAGAATCAGTTTTCGATGGCAAGAAGTGCAGCGAGCACAAAGCTCCCTCCGGTCTATGTTTATGCAGTGGAAACGGCGATCCAGATGACGCTTACAGAGCTGAATGAAAACCTGCGGGAAATTTATATTGAAGCCTATACCCAGAAGGAAGCCTGTGAGTATATTCAGCGCGAAACAGCCAAAGAGCTGTATCAGATCTTCAGATCCTATCAGCCGGATCTGACAGAGCGTGACTTTTACGAGCTGGAGATCGGATCTGCAGGCATCATGCGAGGTTACATGGCGCATCCGTGTGATGCAGAGCTGACATTGGAGAAGAAGCTTCGCTTATTTTTCACGATGAGCCTTCGGGCCTATAACGTTCCAGAGGAAGAAATCGGGCGGGTGATTCGATTCGTGGAGGGACTCGATATCCGCGCGATCTCTGAGCAGGTGATGCAGAAGCTGTTCAAAGCACTTGCCATGCACTATGAATTTTCATTGCAGGGGATAATGTAAAAATGAAAAAGGAAAAGAGGGAGGAAACCCAATGAAGAGAAAAAAGCTGACAGCAAGTATGATCGCCCTGGTCATGAGCGTAAGCCTGCCCATGACAACCTATGCCGCCAACTGGTATCTGGAAGATGGCAGCGTTACGGTAAACGCAGACAATTCCGGACAGACGGTAACGCAGGGCGGCACATCAACGCCGGATGAGGCTCCTGTGATTACACAGCGGGAGAGCTCTGTAGAGACAGGCAACACAATCGGGATATCCACGTCTGATAATGCGACTGCAAATGTGACCATTAAGGATATCAATATCAAAAGCAGCAATGATGCGATTGATGTGAAGGGAAGTTCCAGTGCCAACATTACACTGGAGGGAGACAACAAGATCTTCTCTGAAACCGGCTCTGCACTGCATGTTTCGGATGGCAATGTCACCATAAACGGAAGCGGTTCTCTGAAGGCCGAGATTCAGGATGAGCCTTCTGGCTATAACCATAATGCCAAAATCGGCAGCCATGAGAATGAGGCCATGTCCGGCAGCATCCATATTACAGGAGATGCAACCGTAAAAACAGATGGTAATATAGCATCGAACTGCGGCGGAGACGGAGCAGGCATTGGCTCCGGCGAAGATGGGGAAATGTCCGGAAACATTGTCATTGACGGAAATGCGCAGGTTGAAGTATTCAGCAATGACAGGGGTGCGGGCATTGGCTCCGGCGATGATGGGAACCTAAGCGGTAACATTATGATTGGCGGGAATGCGCAGGTTTCGGCAACCGGTGCTGAAAACAGCGCGGGCATCGGCGCCGGAGATGACGGCAATTTCAGAGGCAGTATCACCATTGATGGAAACGCAAAGGTTACTGCCAAAGCAGGCGGAGATCACAATGGTTCTGACGGCTCCGGTATCGGCACTGGAGACGAGGGGAAATTTACCGGGACAGTTACCATAGGCGGAAATGCTGCTGTGGTTGCTGCAGGCTCGGATGAAGGATGCGGAATTGGCTCCTCAGATTGGAAATATATGAACGGTATCATTATCATTCGAGATCATGCAAAGGTCACTGCCTACGCCGGAAATCGCGGCGCAGCCATCGGTTCAGAAGATGACTGGGATATGACAGGAAAGATTATCATTGTCGGCAACGCCATTGTGAATACGGGCGTAGTAGACGATGCAGGAAATGTTCTTTCGAACCGTATCGGCTATATTGGTGGTGGAGAAAATTCCAACCATGACAGCAGTAAGGGACATTATATCCTTGGATCAGACGTAACGATCAACAGCCTGAACGGAAGCGACACAGAAGCACTGAAGCAGTACGTCAATATGCACCTGGACAGCGAAGGAAATCCGACAAACCTGACGGAACTGGATATCAGGATGGAAAATGGAATTTTTAAGGCAGAAGCAACCGGTGCGGGCAGCGTAGAAAAGATTCTCTACAATGGCAGCGAAACTGTACCTGTTGTTCCCGGAAGCTATCCGGTAACCTGCATAATCAAGATTGACGGAAGCAAAATGGAACTTCCGATCGGAACGCTGGTAGTACCGGAGCCGACATCTCCCGGTGAAACCGCAGCACCTGTGGAATACAGAATGCAGACATCTGCATCAGAGCCAGTACAGGGAAATGGAAAAAGCACAGAATACAAGGCCCCTGTACAAGGACATTTTTATCAGGTAGTAGGTCAGGACGGAAAAAACATGATTTTTGCTACTGCGCAGAAGAAAGACGTGCTGGCAATTGCAACGGATTCCGATTTTGCCATGCTGACGGGAAAAATGGAAGACATCGAAGCGCTCAGGAAACAGGGCGTGAGAAGGATTATCTTCGCTACAAAGAGAGCAACCTCGACTTTCCTTCTTTCGGAGCTTCTTGAAAAGAGAGCATACGGAGAAATCTGGAGCCTCATCCACGATGGAGAGAACGTTGCGTTTACTGCAGTCGAAAAGAAGATGGATATAAGCAGTATTCTTACCCGGTTACAAACGAAATAAAAACTGATATAATAGGTACTGGTATTTGGAAACAGACATGACAGAAACAGGAAAGAGGGAAACAAAATGGAAAACAAAATGGAAGAAATCAGTTCACAGCGGAAGCTGGAAGCTCTGGAGGAAAATGGCACATTCATAAGAAAAGACGGAAAGACATTTTTGCAGTTGGACTGCGAAAATGCCAAAGAGCTCTCCATGAAGTGGGGAGAGAAGCTGTATCCGTTTACGAAAACAGGGAAAAAGTGGATTTTGGAACTGCCATTTTCCACAGCTGTGAATTATGTGCAGATCTGCGTAGATGGTCAGGAGGTTCTCAGCCCGGAGCTTCCCATCGCACATGGCTACGGTCGTCCGTATAACTATATTGAGCTGCCGGATGAAGACGGATTATTTGAGCTTCGGGATGTCCCCCACGGAACACTGACCCAGGAATTTTATAAATCCAAAATTTCTGATAACTGGGAAAAGCTGATCCTATATCTTCCGCCATGTGTACCGTCTGCAGGGCTTCCGGTTCTGTATTTGCAGCACGGATTTGGAGAGAGCGAGATTTCCTGGTCAACCACAGGAAAAGTGAATATCCTGATGGACAATCTGATCGCGGCAGGAAAAATCAAGCCCTTTGCGATCGTTATGGGAAATGGCATGGTAAAGCAGCGAATCGACGGAAAACTTAAACTGAATCGTGCGCTTTATGGGCAGATGCTGGTAGAGGAAATCCTTCCGATGTTAGAGAAAAAATATCAGTTTGGGGGAAGCAAGGAAAAAAGAGGTATGGCAGGACTGTCCATGGGTTCTGTACAGACGACCCGTATAATATGTGAACACCCGGAGCTGTTCAGCGAGGTTGGCATTTTCTCCGGCTTTTTAAGAGACAGGATAGTAGGAGATGAAGAACATGACGGAATTGTTCCAAAGTCATGTGGGCAGTCTTATTTAAAGGCAATGGATGATGAGGCCTTCAATACCTATTTTCATACGTTTTTCCGTTGCATTGGAGATGAGGACTGGTTCCTTCCGAGGTTCCTGGAGGAGGATGAAATTATCCAAACAAAAGGTGTTCGGGAAACCAGAAAAATTTATCACGGAGGACATGACTGGAATGTATGGAGACCGTGCTTTGCAGACTTCGCACAGATGATTTTCCGGTAAATTTTATAGAAGGATATCAAAGGGATCCCGGCAGCGGTCAGACAGCAGTCCTGACGCTGCCGGGATTGTTTTGCTCAAAAGCAACTGCAGGGGGTGGATGATTGGGCATTTGATATGGTATGATAGAGACAGAGACATTGGAAACGATTTACAAAATGAATGGAGACTCTGGATCATGAATCTTGAATTTTGGATTCTGGATGGGATTCAAAACCTCAGAACCCCGGCAGCAGATGTGCTCATGCCGTTTATAACCAGCTTTGGAAACGGAGGTGTGATATGGATTGTACTTACAGTTATTTTGCTCCTGATCCCGAAAACACGAAAAACCGGTCTGATCCTGGGAGCAGCATTGATCCTGGACGGAATATTCTGCAATCTGCTTTTGAAAAATCTGGTGAGAAGGATCCGCCCCTGCGATATCAATGATGTCATCAGGCTTTTGATTCCGTATCCGTCAGATTATTCCTTTCCTTCGGGACATACTGCAGTGTCCTTTGCCGCTGCATCGGCGCTCTATTTTGCAGGGGAAAAGTACCTGTGGAAGGCAGCATTGGTTTTGGCAGCTTTCATTGCATTTTCCAGAATGTATTTGTATGTACATTATCCAACAGATATTCTGGGTGGAGCGCTTCTGGGAATCCTGTGCGGATATCTCGGATGCCGGATCGTGCAGAAAACAGAACAATATAAAAGGAAGATATAAGGCTATGAGCTATCAATTTTGGGGGTGGGAGCATGCAGATGCTCCGGCAATAACAGAAGAATATCCGGGGATCCATAACCCGCGACAGCTGTATGACGCACTGTCAAAGCTCTGGTGTGCAGATACCTGTGCACCGCGGATGCGGAAAGACTGGACAAGGGAAAACCCTACCTTGGGACAATGTTCCATTACCGCTTTTCTTGCCCAGGATATTTTTGGAGGAAAGGTATACGGAGTTTTGCGCCCGGGCGGGAATTATCATTGTTATAATGTAATCGGGGACTGGCGGTTTGATCTGACCAGTGAGCAGTTTGGAGAGGAAGCTTTGGATTATGAAAATAATCCGGAGCAGTTCCGTGAAGTACATTTTGCCAAAGAGGAAAAAAGTCAAAGATATGAAGCCTTAAAGGCTGCCTTAAAAGCGTATTGCAGCGCTGGAAACTGTTAAATCGATTTTTGGATAAGCTTTTATAAGCTTACGATGCGGATGCATCAGAACGGGGGAAAATGAAAAAGAGAAGGCTTATTTCTGTATTATTGTGCATTTTCTTAATTTTTGCCGGAGGCTGTGGACAAAAGACAGCAGAGAAACAGCCGGCGACACAGGAAACTGCAGAGCAGACAGCAAAAGAGACACACAAGGCAGAGCGGGGAAACAAGCAGGAAACCGTGCAGGAAAACACGCCTGCAGACGAGCAGGAAGAAGCTGCCGCTGAAACTGGTGCAGCGACAGTTTTGCCAATGCTTGTCGATTATGATTATGAGGCAGAATATGATCAGGACAGCTATGAAACCCTCATCAGCATTGATATACCGAAGATCCTGGTTATAGAGGAAGGGCATGATGCTCTTTGCGCTTCCCTGGAGGAATGGAACCAGAAGACTTACAAAAGTCAGATGGGGGCCTACAAAAGTGTAATTTCGGATAACAGGGAGCTTTGGGATGAGGGAGTGGGAATGACAGGGCTTTCGATCGAAGGAAATATTACCTTCACCAGAGCCGATTCCCTTGTTTTGAGTTATTATATGGACACCAATGAATGGCTGGGAGGGGCACATCCTTACAGCTTCAAGGAGACCTGTAATTATGACGTAAAAACCGGCAAGGATTTGAAGCTTTCTGATGTGGTGTCCGATTACGATACCTTTTATAAAGAGGTATGCGCAAAGCTGGAAGAAAGAAAAGACGAATACGGTTTTTATGAGGATTATCCGGATACCGTAAAAAATGTATTCTATGGCGATAAAGAGGAATACGGGGAGCCGTTGTGGACGCTGTCAGGTGATGGCATTACCGTTTATTTTAATACTTATGTGCTGGCACCTTATGCGTCAGGAGAGCAGGCCGTAAGCTTGTCCTTTACAGAATATCCGGAGCTGATCCGGAAGCAATATCAGAAACATTCGGATCAATGGGCGATTCCGATCGCAGAAGATGAAATCTGCCTGGTGGATCTGGATGGAGACGGTGCAGAGGAGGAAATTTCCTATTCTGCAGACCGGGATGAGTATGATTATGCGGACTCTATCGTGATTCACTGCGACGACAACAGCTATGATACGGAGATGTTTATGGACTCCGATTATTATGGCGGATGTGGCTACAGCGCCTATGGATATCTGATCCGGACACAGAACGGGAAAACATGGCTGTATCTGGAAACAATGGGAGAAGGTGACGGTAAATATCTGCAGATTTTTGAACTGATGAAAAATGATCTGAGATTTGTAACAGCAGATTATCTGGGAATTGATCCGAATCAGCCCTTTGACCCGGAGAGCTTTGTGCTGAGCAAACGCTTTGATATTCTTGGAACCTATGAGGCTTACAAGAAATTCCATGTAGAGGAAGATGGAATTCCGAAAACAGAGGATTTGCTGTGGACAATTGTTTCCACTTATACAGACTGGAAAGTGGAGCTGACCTCGTCCATTGATATGGAGCTGTCTGTGCGGGAGGCGAATACAAAACGCGGCAGCGGACAGAAAGAGACGCTCCCTGCCGGAACGCATTTTGTCCTTCTGAAAACAGATGGCGAAGCATATGCGGAAGCAATGCTGGATGACGGACGAATTTGCGAGTTTGAGCTGGAGCATCCTTCCGAAGAAGAGTGGGAAGGAAGAATTAACGGTGTTTCCATCAGTGACTGCTTTGAGTATGTGCCGTATGCCGGATAAAGGATCCGGCTCTGCATCAGGGATTTAAGGAGAAATTTATGTTTACGAGACCGGACAATACCTATAATGATATCAGGGAAAAGTCGCTGATGCAGTGGCTGGATGAAATGGAGCAGCATTCCGATGTGGCAGTGCGCGGCGGAGTGAAGCTGACCCGGGAATATGTGCAGCATCTGCAGGAGGAAATCAGACGACTGGAGGAAGAAAACCAGCTGAAGGCGCAGTATCTGAAAAAAATGAAAGAGAAAAACTGCAAATAATCGTTGGATTTGTTACATTTCGGTGCAATGAGCGCAAGAGAGCGGGAACAGGAGAAACTTGCTCATTGCGAACGGCGCATGTCGATCATAAACGTATTATTTTCTGGGGGAGAAAATGTTTACAACAAAATCTGGGCGTGAACTTACATATTTTGGACGGGAATATACGGCGGATATCAGAAGAGCGGATGGGAAACAACACATAATTGCGACAGTTGACGATCTGTTTGAGCTGCTGCTGAAAGTATGGTGTAGAGATACCGCATATCCTTCCTGCCAGAAAGATTATATTCAGGAGAATGACCCTACTTACGGACAGTGCGCGATCTCAGCGATGTTGGTGTATGATATGTTCGGCGGGACGATTCACAGAATTAGGGTTTCTGGTGGCGGCACACATTATTTTAATCAGATCAACGGTCATTATATTGATCTGACAAAAGATCAGTTTGATTTGTATGATCTTCCGGTATTATATGAGCCAAATGAAGAAATGCCGAGAGAATATTGCGGGAAAAATTCGGATACGCGTAACCGATATCATTTGTTGCTTCATTTACTCCGGGCGCAGCTGGCAGCCAACATGCATTGAGAAAAAGGGGATGGATTTAATGTGCAATTTATCTGGATATGTAGAAGAAAAAGGCATTGAAAAAGGCATTGAGAAAGGCATCCAAAAAGGTCGTGAAGAAGGAGAAAATGCCCTCGGCAAGCTGATGGATATTTTACTCAGTAAGGGTGATGTCGCGAATGCAAAGCTTGCGGCGACAGATGAAAAGGCAAGAAAAGAGCTGTATCGCAAGTATGGGATTATCGAAAAGCCCTAAACCAGAAATTTAAGAACATAATAAAATTTCGGCAGGAAATTCGAAATAGAATTTTCTGCCGTTTTTTATCTACCGTGTGGTAAATATGAACTCATGAATAAAAATAGTAATAATTACTATTACTATATTGACGCTGGAATAAGATTGGGATATAATACAAGTAAAGAAAAAGACGGGAGGAATCAGAATGAATAAAGAAGCAATGTATAAATTAAGCTACGGATTATTTGTTTTAACCGCCAAAGAGGGAAAAAAGGATAACGGCTGCATCATCAATACGGCGATTCAGGCAGCGTCTGCGCCGAATCAGCTGAGTATCTGTATAAATAAGGCGAATGCGACTCATGATATGATTGTGAACACGGGGAAATTCACGGTCTCAGTCCTCAGTCAGGCAGCAGATTTTGAGCTGTTTAAACGGTTCGGTTTTCAGTCCGGCAGGGATGTGGACAAGTTTGAAGGATACGAAGCCTGCAGACGCGGCGAAAATGGAATTTATTATGTGACAGAGGGCACAAATGCATATATTTCGGCAAAGGCAGATCATATGATAGACCTCGGCTCCCATACGATGTTCATCGGAGAGATCACGGATATGGATGTTTTGAGCAAGGATCCATCCGTAACCTATGAATATTATTTAAAGGAGATCAAGCCGAAGCCGGAAGCGATCGGAAAGACAGAGAATGGTCAGACCGTGTGGCGCTGCAAGATTTGCGGATATGAGTATGTCGGAGAAGTGCTGCCGGAGGATTATGTATGTCCGATCTGCAAACACCCGGCGTCAGACTTTGAAAAGATTGTCCGCTGAAAAATATCAGGAAGGGCGGATAATTAGTTATGCAGCGCTGTTTTCTTAAAGCTTCGAAAGGCGAAGCCTATACAAAACGGCGTTGCGTGGAAAGACAGAAAGATCAGGAGGAAATAGCAATGGCGATAAATAGTAGAAAAGTAGCAATGGTAGGATGCGGTTTCGTAGGTTCGGCTTCTGCGTTTGCACTGATGCAGAGTAAGCTGTTTTCTGAGATGGTGCTGATCGATGCGGATCAGAACCGGGCAGAGGGAGAGGCTCTGGATATCAGTCATGGGATGGCTTTCGCAAGTCCGATGAAAATATATGCAGGAACCTATGACGATGTTTCGGATGCGGCGATCATCGTGATTACAGCAGGAGCGAATCAGAAACCGGAGGAAACACGGCTGGATCTGATCCAGAAAAATGCAAAGATCATGCGGTCCATCATCGGTGAGATCAAAAAGCGGGATTTTGAAGGCATTTTGCTGATCGTTTCCAACCCGGTGGATATCCTGACCCATATTGCGCTGAAGGAATCGGGCTATCCCGCGAACCGCGTCATCGGCTCCGGAACCGTTCTGGATACTGGAAGATTTCGGTATGAGCTTGGCGAGCATCTGGGTGTGGACAGCAGAAGCGTGCATGCCTATATCATCGGCGAGCACGGGGACAGTGAACTGGCAGCATGGAGCGATGCCCGTGTCGGCGGACTGAAGATCAGTGATTTTTGCGAGCTGCGCGGACATTTTAACCACGAAGATTCGATGACGAGGATCTTCGATCATGTGAAAAACAGCGCATATGAAATCATTTCCAAAAAACATGCAACCTATTACGGCATTGCGATGGCGGTAGTCAGAATCTGCTCAGCGATTGTGCGGGATGAGAAGTCGATCATGCCGGTATCCAGCCTGATGACCGGGGAATACGGTCTCTACGACGTGGTACTCAGCATTCCGGCAGTGGTGGATGCAAACGGAATTGAGACAGTTGTGCCGATCGAGCTGAGCGAAACCGAGCTGCTCGCGCTGAAAAAATCCGCAGATATTTTAAAGGACATTCTCAAAGATAATGTATAACTGATCAGTATTTGTCATTTTATGGCGGGATTTCCTGTGGTATAATAAAGGAAGATCCGGCAGGCTGATGTTCCTGAAAAAGGATATCGCCTGCCGGTTTTTTGTTCGTGACAATAGTGGGATGGAATAGTTAAAAAATACGAAAGAGGAGAGAACGCACATGAACAAATTTATTTATCAGAAAGACTATCCAGTCGTGCAGACAAAAGAGGGGGCACTGCGGGGATATGAATGGAAGGAAACCTGCATTTTTAAAGGAATTCCGTATGCGCATGCGCAGCGCTTCCGGAAACCAGAACGGGTAAAGCCCTGGGACGGAGTCAAAGATGTACAGTCCTATGGCTATGTGAGCCCGCTTTTGCATCCGGAACAGCCGGGCGGAAATGGAGAAATGATGGTTCCGCATATGTACTGGTCAGAAAAAGAGGATTGCCAGAACTTAAATATCTGGACGCCGTCCATTCGGGATGGCAGGAAACGTCCGGTTATGGTATGGCTGCACGGCGGCGGATTTTCAGCAGGGTCTTCCATCGAACAGCTCGCCTATGACGGAGAAAATTTAAGCAGAGCCGGAGATGTTGTTGTCGTATCGGTGAATCACAGGCTGAATGTGTTGGGATATCTGGATTTGTCTCCGTTTGGAGAAAAATACCAGGATTCTGCGAATGCAGGAAATTTGGATCTGATTGCAGCCCTGGAATGGATCCGGGATAATATTGAAGGGTTTGGCGGAGATCCGGAAAATGTAACCCTGTTTGGTCAGTCCGGCGGCGGAGTAAAAGTCTGGTCGCTTTTACAAATGCCTGAAGCGGATGGTTTGTTCCATAAGGGAATTATTGAAAGCGGCGTAGTAGATCCGGATCTTCTCGGCGATATAGAGGACGGGAACGGAAGA
>OGUL01001597.1_pt1 | contig 18430 bp, 22 predicted proteins | sample 1553651 | NCBI WGS metagenome assembly OGUL01 (sample SAMEA2580048, study PRJEB22360) | human gut metagenome | biome: human gut; feature: human-associated habitat; material: faeces | place: Denmark | collected 2008/2010
ATTGACAACGCTTTTTTTCAGCTACTGAACATTTATATGACATATACTTGTGATATTATTTTCTAGTGCTGTATCCGGTTAGTAACAATACTTTACAGTACTGAAAAAATTTGCTATACTCCATCAAAAACGGTATTGGAGGACGCAAATATGCCACGCTACATTGTCACGCTGACAAACGATGAAATACAGGAGCTGAAAGCAATAATACAAAAAGGCGGAAAGGGCTACCGCATAAAGCATGCACAGATACTGCTAAAGTTGGACCAGAAGCCTGAAAACAAGGCATGGACATATGACCGCATCAAAGATGCGTATGGAGCCGCCCGTTCCACCATTGCAGGTATTGCGCAACGGTTTGTCATGGGAGGGATGGAGGCAGCCCTTGGGCGGAAGGTACAAGAAAACCGCCGTCGCAAGGTGACGGGCGATGTGGAGGCCCGGATATGTGCCATAGCCTGTTCGGAACCGCCGGAAGGAGCCTCACGCTGGACTATGCAGGCAATCGCGGATGAACTGATCCGCCTGGAAGTGGTCGATTACATTACGGACAGTACCGTCTGCGAGGTTATGAAAAAAATGAAATCAAGCCGTGGCTCGTAAAGGAATGGTGCATTCCGGAAGCAGACGCCGAGTTCGTAGCGAAGATGGAGGACGTGCTGGAGATATATCAGCGCCCGTATGACCCTCTCCGTCCTGTCGTCTGCATAGATGAAACGAACAAACAGCTCATAAAGGAAACACGTATTCCCTGTGAACCAGGCCAGCCTGAAAAAGTAGATTCCGTGTATGTCCGCAACGGTGTTGCAGATGTCTTCATGATTTCTGAACCCCTGGCAGGCAGGAGGGAAACGGTTGTAACACAGACCCGCACAGCATTGGATTTTGCAGAAATTCTCCGGTATACTTCCGACACCCTGTACCCACGGACGGAAAAAATAGTTCTTGTTACCGACAATCTAAATACCCATTCTCCAGCTTCATTATATAAGGCTTTCCCACCGGAAGAAGCACACAGGCTTGCAGAACGCTTTGAATGGCATTACACGCCAAAACATGGTAGCTGGCTGGACATGGCAGAGATAGAAATCGGCATCATGAGCCGCCAGGCCCTGGGGAAGCCACTGCCAGATTTGGAAAGCTTTAAACAACAGGTTCGTACATGGACTATCAGGCGTAATGCAGAATGTGCAAAAATCAACTGGCAGTTTAAGACGCAGGATGCACGAATTAAATTGGCCAGGTTGTATCCGGTTATAGTTTAGAAACTAACCGGATGCAGTACTAGAACGTGTCTGAAAAATGCTTTACGCAAGATGTGCGTCACAATTTGCAGGAGATTTTGGGAATGATTTTCCAAACACACTCTAAAGCAGCTGCCGAAGAGGACGAATGATAATCCTGAGCACGCCGTAGTATAACTTCTTTTTCCGATTCAACACTTTCCCCTGGTACTTTGCGCCTTCGGTTTCCTGACCGTTTGCAAGTACCTCTTTGCTTTTTTCCATATAATCTGATTCTGTTTCGTGAATCTGCTGACTCAGTTTTTCGCTGTCAATTACCAGCATCAGTTCCGTATCCAGATAAGTACTTCGCATATCCAGATTATAGGAACCTACTACTGACAGACGGTCATTTATCAGCACAGCTTTTGTATGAACCGGATAATCATTCATCAGTTCATACACATCTGCCCCTGTTTCCAGAATTTTCTTTTTCTGATTAAGATAATCTGTACAGCCCCATGGATTAGAGCCTTTTTCCACTGCATTCAGCACGATCTGAAGCTTTGCATGATCTGAAATCCCCTGCAATACATCATACATGTAACCATTACAGATCACATAAGGAGTCTGTATTATTACATGATCTGCATTTTCAGTAAGATACTGAATTGTCTGGAGAACCTGCGGTGTTTTTCGTCCCGCCTCAATCCCATTATTGATCAGAGTGATCTTATTTGCTTCTATCGTATCCTTTTCCCATGCACTGTAGGTTTCTATATCATTGTACCTTTTCAGCAGAGATATGTAAATTTCTTCCATGTGCCGGTATGCATCCGTATATCTGGAAGATTGTTTGCCGTTTTTAATGCTCACACAGCTTTCCTTCCATATTTTATGGAAATAATCCTCAAGCTGGTTCAGAGACTCTCCCTGTCCTTCTGATGTATCATACACCAGGATATCTCTGTCTTCATTAATGCCTTTTGTCTGATCCCCCAGAAAGATATCATTGCTGTTGCGTCCGCCCAGCAGATACATTTTCTCATCCACGATCAGATATTTATCATGCATGCGATAATTCACCTTAAACAGATTGACCGGTGTCACCGGATTGTAAACTCCCACTTCCACATTCTCATATGATGCCAGAGCCTGGAAATCGCTGCTTCCAGCCAGAAACAGTTGCTGATAAATTCCATCGATCAATAACTGAATCTTCACACCTCTTGCCGCAGCGCAATTCAATGCGGCAAGAATTTTAGTGCCATTATCATCCGCGCGTAAGTCAAAGGTAGACAGTACAATGCTCTCCTTCGCAGTGCCAATCATACGAAGCCTCCACAAAAGTGCCTCTTCATTATCGTCAATGCAGCAAATCCTTTCTACGCCTGCTGTCTCTGATGTAAATTCTGTCTTTCTCAGACTTTCCACATATGTTTCGTCCGGTTTCCTGCAAAAAAGAGGTGAAAGTATATTTACCAGCACCACGATCAGCAGGAAAAGGCAAAATATTTTTCCTGTTCTTTTTAGTATTTTTTTCATTCGATACCGTAACCTCCTTTGACCAGACCGGAACCCAGATATTTGACTTATTCCTCTTCTTTCGACAATACACTGAGTATAGAGTATAACATAATCAGAAGCCATAGTGCATCTTTTGATACGAAAAGCGTTAAAATCTTTTCACAAACCCTTTTCTTTTTCTTGCAATGTCTTATATGTTTCCGACTTATAAAAATTCAATGTCATCAACTCTTTCCAACAGGGAGGGATTTCAATGTTATCAGGATGGTTTGTATAAAGTGTGATGACTGGTTATAAAGAGAGTTTATCTGCATCTTGCACAGCAGTCTTCTCTCCTGCATGAAGATATTTACCAGCTTGACCCTGTGTTCTTCAAGCGCTATCAGCAGCATAAAATACTTTTACGCCCTTGTGGAACTTTCTCCGCAAGGGCGTAAATATTTCATTTCTATCTATTTCCCAGACACCTTTATTTTTCACTTTCCCGTAAAACATAAAAAACACCGTCCCCGCGGCAATCGCATTGTCCGCAAAAACAGTGTTCTTAGTGCGCCTTCAGGGGTTCGAACCCTGGACACCCTGATTAAGAGGAATCAGCGTTGTTATCTGGGTATTGTTAAATCTATTATTATCTCCCATATTTCACCAAACTTTTGTTTTATTGCCTGAAAAGCTGTCAATAATGTTTCCGGATCATTAATGATCAATATGTAAATAATTTCAATTGCAAGTGCCAGCAGAACTCCGATCAGAATACACTTAACAGCACTCGGTTCCCGATGTCGTCTTTTTCGTAATTCATGTTCTACCATCTTTTCATGGTTGTCTTTCCATTTGTTGTAGTTATAAATCTGTTCCGCTTCCCTCTGGGCATTTTCAATCTTTGCTCTTTGTACGGTTTCATCCAGGAAGTGCTTTGAATTTTTATTATTCATAATGATTTCTTATCCAATCTGTGAATCTGATAATTTTGTTTCCTGTGGCATATAAGGTTGAAGACTCAGCTTTACAATCTCCTGTGTTCTTGCATCGGCTTTCTTATAAGCCTGAATCAGCTCACTTTCTTCTTTTGTGAAATTACTTGGATTCTTTCCAGTAATTAACCATTCTATTGATACCTGTAGATAATTAGCTACTAATTCAAGTTTATTACATTGTGGAGATGTTTCATTCCAACGCTTTATAACTCCATTTCCTAAGCCAGCTTCACGTTCTAACGCTTTTATGCTTATCCCTTTTTCGTCAGCTTTTTCTTTAATTCTATTATATATTGTCATTATTTTCCTTTCCAGTAGCAAATTATCTACATTTGTTATTGACAAGTAGCTAATTATCTACTATAATCAGAACTGTAAAAAGTGATACCTTTATTACTTTGTTAATATTAAATTTTACCATTACAAGCTGTATTTTTCAACGAGTTTTGTTCTAAATTACCAGTAATGTAATTATGTCCAAACAGTGCAAGACTATAAATTATCAGGAGGTGCTTCAATGTTATTAGGATGGTTAGTATATCAGGAAAGAAAAGACCTGCCGCAGGACTTAGCCCGTCAGTTAAAGGCAGCCTTTACATCAGAGATTGATGCAAGGCATTACGCTTCACTGATGAGAGATGTAAGTGTGATGGCTGGTTATAAAGATACCTATGTAGTAAAGAAATCTGACATTGATGTAAGTCGTGTATGAGGTGCTCCTATGGCTAAGAAAAATAACTTCAAATCCGTCCGCATGTCTGATCAGGTGATGGACTATGTGATCAACTTCGAAGGGGACGGTTTCAACCAGAAGTTCGAGAATCTTGTCCTGTTTTGTATGGAACAGGAAGAAACCAGGAAACAAAAGATCGCCTTTTTAAACCAACAGATTGCTAAACAGTATAAGGAACTGGACGCTCTCCGGCAGCTTATGTCCAAGATTGGGGATGTCCGCAGTGCTCTCACAAACAACCTGTCTGAACTTATGAATGAACTGCTGGAAGATAAAGACGAGGATCAGGAACTTCCCTTCTCCTGATCTCTGTACAGTAAGTCAGTCAAGGGTGAGCGTAGCTCATTCATCTCGACCCTTGACAGACTGGACACAGCCAGTACAGAGAATTAGACAGGAAGGATGGGAAGCCTGCAGGGTGAGCATCCTTCTTGATTACCCTCATGTACTCCTGTCCTGAGTCCTTTCCCTTATCAGGGATATGTCACACCGGGACAGACAAATCCAGCTTTTTCAGCGGCCGCTGTCCCTAGCATTCAGGAGACAAAAGTCAAGGTCTCCGCAGGAGCCCGGAGGGTTTAACCTTTACAGCCTATCCCCGACACGACAGGGAAATCCGGCTTTTTACTTCAATCTGCTGAGATTCTCCTGCATACCGGGGACAGACAATTATAGATTTTCCCTCCTTCCGTCTCTTTGTTATTCCGGCAGTATGTACGGACTGACCTTTAAAACGTCTTTTCCTTGGCTCGTATGAGTCAGGAAGGAAAAGGTGTTTTAATGGGAGGGACGGGACACTCTGGACAGGGAAATCCAGCTTTTACAGCGTCCATTATGTTTATCATTCAGGAGACAAAAGTCAAGGTCTCCGTAGGAGCCCGGAGGGTTTAACCTTTACTTTTGGCTTTGTTGGACGTGCAGTATCCTATCCCCGGTACGACAGGGAAATCCGGCTTTTTACTTCGATCTGCCGGGACTCTCCTGCATACCTGGGACAGACAATTATCTTGACCCTCCCCCTTTGTGCAGCATAACGCTGTGGAGGGTTTACATAAATCATCGAAACATTAACTATCTCTTTCCCCCGGACTTCCGGGGACGGTAACAGCCCCATTGTGGGATTACATATTAACCAATGCCTTTCCTGCTCTTATACAGGTCTGGCAGAATTTTTCAAAGGAGGTTCATGATTATGAACAAAATGAAGATCTTAGTAACTTATGCAGGTGTCTGGAAAATGGATAATGGAAGCTCCGGTATGACACTGAACTATTTCATGTACGGTGAGAACGGTGATCAGATGATCTCCCGGGTGGATGCTACAGGCGGACCTGTCGGACAGCAGAGGGCGAAATGTTCTCTTGACCCATCCATGAGACAGAAGATCACATTTGTACCCGGTATCTATGATGCAACAATGGGAATGAAGATCGGAAGCGATGGCAAGCCTGTCCTGACTGTGGAAGATCTTGATTTCTGCAGCCGTGTACAGATCCTGCCGGAACAGCCTGAAAAGAAATAGGAAGGTGACTGAATGGCATGGCGGATATATTCACAGACGGTCCTGTTTTTGAAGAGGATCAGGGAGCAGTTCCGGAACCTGTTGCACCAGCCCCGGCAGTACAGCCGGCTGCTACACCGGTACCAGTACCGGATCAGCAGGACACTGTGGCTAATCAAACTGACACTTCTGGCAGTTCCCCTGATACTGCAGGGCAGGAACCTGCTCAGGGAGTGGAAGAAGTTCCGGACGCTGGTACAGTAGACTATACTGCATTACTTGAGCAGCTGATCCAACAGAATGAAAAGCAGCAGGAACTAATGGAGACTCTGGTCAGGGAAAATAAGAAGCTTGAACAGGATATGAAGAATATTCAGAATGCTATGCCTTCTATGATGTGTATGCTCGGGGTGATCATCGGGGTTCTCCTGTTACATATACTTGCTTCTTATATCCGACCTTAGGAGAACATGATGGAAGAAGAATTATTAACAACTCCGGAAGCAGAGACAGAGGACACGGTTGAGATAACAGACGGTGAACCGGAAGTCTCGGAAGCTCCCCAACAGACAGAAAGCTTAACGCTTGCTGTTGAGGATTACAACATGATAGCGGTGAAATCAATCCCGATCGGAGCCCTAAGCGGCGCCATCTTCATGATAATAGGGTTCGCATATCTTGGGATTGTTCACATATTTAAAAAAGTTTAAGGAAAGGTGGTTTTTTACTATGATGAATCTGAAAAAGAAAATTGCCCCTGTATTAATGGGCGGAGCTCTTGCAGTTGCTACTGCTGTTCCTGTTTTTGCATCTGATGCTGGTACTGGTACTGGTCTTTCTTCTGTTGAGACAGCACTGACAACATCCTTTACCAGCATTGGAAGTTCTATGATAAGCGTTGTCGGAAAGATCCTTCCGATTGCACTTCCAATCATGGGAACTCTTCTCCTTGTTGGATTTGGTATCAAAGCATTTAAGAAAATTGCAAATAAAGCCTGAGGGTTTTCAGAACGGGTTACTTACATGGTGTAAGGTGAGGGAGGGAGACACCTTCCTCACCTTTTTTATGCAAATGTATCTCAAAAATAACGCAGCATGAGCCGGATCCGGATTCCTGCAGCAAAGAAACGAGATACAGGAAAGGGGGAAACTTGAAAAGGATAAAGAAAAAACTTGTTGCAGTGGTTCTGGCTGTTAATATGCTGGTGATCGGAATCTTTGGATCATACCAGACAGCTCAGGCTACAGCGTTAGCAGCTCCTGGTATTGCTGAGGTATTGGAAAGTATTTTGTTAGGTTTTGGAATCTCTATTTTTACCGCTGATACGATTAAAAACGGAACCAGTGCCGCATGGTGGGACACTGACGGATCAGCAGCGTTAAAACCATATTATGATGATCTGGAACAGGCATATGAAGAACAGAGATTTAAAGTAATCAATGGTGGTGGCGGTCAGAATCCTGAACCCTCTCCAACACCAGCACCAGGAAACACTCCTATCCCGTTTCCTACAACTGTTCCGGTACCAGGTGACATTCCAACATTTAAAGAACTGGTTGCTCCTGCACTTGCTGGCACTGCAGCAGTTATCAATATGACACAAGGGGCTTGGGAATGTATGGCGGAGGCGGTTTCCAGCCTTTGGAATAAGATGATGGGACGACCTGATGTTAATGTTGATTCTAGTATTCCAAGTGATGTAGTGGATCAAATTGTGAGTAGTGGAAAGCCTTATTATGTATATTACATTTCTCCAACCTGGAAAGGTGATTTGCCTTTTGTTGGTTTATATGGTATTGGATCATTTTTGTATTCAAATGAAAATGCTTATCTTTATAACTTTAAAGAAATTTTTGATGGGTCGGTAAATGAAGGTCATTCTAGGGTTACTGGATTCGCTATAAATTCATATAAAATTTGGTCTTCAAATTTGCCAGTATTTTCAACATTAGATGAAGGATTTAAATGGTCTGAACAACAGCGTGCTAATGCAGATAAATATGTCAAAGAAAACATCTGGGTTCATCCAGATCTGCAGGACACTTATAAAAATAATGGCAAGTTGGAATATCCTCAGCAAGCTCCCCGTCCTTTGCAGATTCCTTCTGGTGAGCAGTTAGCTGATACTGTAAAAAAATTAAATCCGGAAATCAATCCAAATTATTCTCCGGAAATAGCACCCCGTTATATTCAGGAATTGATTCAGCAGCTGCAGAAGCAGCCTGATCCGAATCCAAATCCTAATCCAAACCCAAATCCGAACCCTGACCCAAATCCTGATCCCAATCCTGACCCGAACCCCGACCCGAACCCTGATCCGAACCCTGATCCTGAAGTGACACCTAAACCAGATGAAGATACTTCTAATGATATTGATCCTAAGAATTATACAGCTGATCTGAAAAAGATTTTTCCGTTTTGTATCCCTTTTGATCTGGTTCATCTGATCCAGGCATTTGAAGCAGAGCCGGAAGCTCCGGTGTTTGAGTTTCCCTTTGACCTGGAATTAGAAAATCCCTGGACTGGTAAGAAGATCCTTGATTATCATCATGTGTTCAAGCTTGATATGTCAGACTATGAACCTGTGATCAGGATCTTCCGGATCTTCGAAATCATATTTTTTATAATCGGATTGCTGATGATAACCCGACAACAGATGATTAAGGGGTGATGATTTTATGATTAAGTTTATGAAAGAGATCCTGGACAAGCTGCTGTCTGTGATCCTGTCCCTGCTTCCGCTCTCTCCCTTTGCGGATGCCATTGATAACCTGTCACAGCTTCCCTATCTTGGCTATCTGAACTATTTTGTCCCGGTGGGGACTTGCCTCAAGATTGGGACAGCCTGGCTTGCTGCTATCGCACTCTTCTATCTGTACAGTGTGTTAGCCCGTTGGATTAAATTGATTGAATAGAGGTAAGTATGGAAATGAAAACAAGATGTCCAAGTTATTGCGGCATAACCTGCGTTGACGGCAGTTGTCCTAATGCACTCGCTGATGAATATCCGGAGTATGGTTATGAGCATTGTACCTGTGAAGAGTGCGGATATTACGAAGGCTGCAGTGATTGCTGTTTCGCAGATAATCCAGAATATTGTGCTGAATCCGAAAAGGAAAAATATAAAGGGGTGATCTGATGATTTTCTTATACTCCGGGACTCCCGGATCAGGGAAGAGCCTGCATGTAGCAGAACGGTTGTATCATCTGCTCCGTGCTGGTCGTCCGACTGTGTGCAACTTCCCTATTAACTTAAACCGTATCCCTAAGAAAAAGCGTGAGCTGTTCTGTTACAAGAGTAATCTTGAGATTACCCCGGAGTTTCTGATCGAGTTCTCCCAGAAACATTTCCAGGGCAAAAAAGTAAAAGAGGGTTCCCTGCTCCTGGTCATTGATGAGTGTCAGCTGATGTTTAATGCCAGGGATTGGAGCAAGTCCGGACGTGATAAGTGGCTGTCATTTTTTACGCTGCACAGACATTATGGTTATGACATTATCCTCGTCGCCCAGTTCGACCGAATGATCGACCGCCAGATCCGGAGTTTGATCGAGTATGAGTATATTCACCGTAAGGTTTCAAACTTTGGTCTAAAAGGAGCTTTTCTCTGTGCAGTCATGCTGTCCCCGAAGCTTTTTGTCAGTGTAAAAGTCTGGTACCCGATGAAAGAGAAGATAAGCAGCGAATTTTTCAAGTGTAAGCGGAAATATTACTCGCTATATGATACGTACCTGATGCTGGATGCCCCGGAATGATGTATCTCATTTTCTCCGGAGCTGCCAGGTTTACTGCAGAAATTTTGAGATACATTTCAGAAACGTCTGGCAGTCCCAGAGCCGGAGGCTGTCCAGAAACTCCGTCAGCCCTGCTGTGTGGGAAGACGGGGGTTGGGGGGACCCGTCTGACCGCGCGGCAGCGCTGACGGAGTTCCGTTACTGCCCCCTGCCACGGGCCTGTAATACGTGGTCTGAAAATACATACAAAATTCATGCAAAACCCTTGTAAATACTGGCGAAAATGGCAATTTTAAAATTTCCCCAAACTGCCATCTGGGGAAAAACTTTAGTAAACTAAAGTGAGGTGTAAAATGGACATTAAGAAACACTTAAATTCAACAAAAATATACCAGGAATTGGACGATAAAAACCGGGAATACTGGTTTGACTTTAAACAAAAGAAATTCCTGCATAACATTGATACCTTTTATTATTCTGTGAAATTAGTGGAGGACTTTACAAATGACTCATCTGATGATTCCGTTCTCAGGTTTCGTAAATTCTTTGAGCAGAAGAAATCAATCCTTGACTCCAGGTATGGACAACTTGTACAGATCTTCTTTCCTGGGTTTGACCGTAGCCTTAATCTGTGCGCTGGCTCTTACGCTGGTTTTTTCAGTATTCGTCTGGAATGCCCGGAATGGTTTGATATTTTCATTGCTCCTTCTGTTCCTCATGGTTCTGATGGTGGTTTCTCAGTTACGTCTGAGATCGTTGTACAACTCCGATCTTATATGCTGTGGATGTATGGAGTTCATGAAGCCTTTGAACGCTCTTATGAATATGTGAAACAGATCTGTGATTATTTCGGCTTACATATCGCTTACTGTCAGGAAAACAGGATTGACTACTGTTGGCATAGCAACTACTTAAGTAATCCAGAAAAGTTCTTTTCACCGGAGAGCTTCTACAAGATGAGGGTGGACAGGTTCAAAGATGCCCTGATACATACCGCAAAAGTCGGATCAGAAGGATATGAGATTGATTATGTATCAATGGGAAAACGTTCTGACAAGGTATTTATCCGTATCTACCTGAAAAGTAAAGAGGTCATTGAAAAGAATTATAAACCATGGTTCTTTAAGGTATGGCTGTTCAATGGTCTGATCAACCGTTATGACCTGTACTGTTATGAAGAATGTTATAAAAAGCATTCCTGGCAATACCTGGATACTGCCAGACTGAAATATTACAGTGAATATGGTTCTGATCCGGAACTCCGGAAACAGTGCAGGGATGTTGTGGAAGGTAATGTAACCATGTCCCCGGATATGCTGCATAAACTTGCAGATGCATTAACACCGAAGATCAACCTGATCATGAACGTGGAATACCAGACAATGAGAAAGCATACCAAGACTTATGAACTGGTACCGTTTCGGGATAACAGTGCAAGGGAAACGTCCAAAAGGATTTATGATTACCTGGATAACCGGAAGATCATAGCTGACTATCTGACCTTTTATGTGTTCCGCCTGGTCAAACCGGAAGGGGATTCCAATAAATCAAGACGTGATCTGTGTGCTTTCTGGACTGCTCTACGGAGTTGCAGGATGATAGATGTAAATGTCAGACCAAAAGATGTGAAGCTGATCCGGCAGTACTGCAGGCAGCTCAACAGTGACATAATGAAAAAGCGTGTGATCAATGCTGCGGTAACTCTCGGTATCTATACCAGAGGAATTAATAATGATAACGTGGTGCAGGATTGTGTTGAAGCACTTTGCCAGCTGAATGATAATGATATTCATGATGCAAACCGCTACAAACAGAAAAAAGCCCGCCAATTCAATAGCAGTGAACTGGCGGACACTTATGTAAGTAGTGTTACTCATGAGTATCAGATAGTCAATATCAATACTGGTGAAGTATCTACGGACATAATACCATAAGCACCTTGAAATTACAAATAAAATTTAGGAGGCTTATTATGAGTTTTAATAATGAAAAAGATATGCGTATATGTCCTTATTGTAATCGAGAAGTTGAACGAAGTGAAATGGATTTTACCAGAGATTGTCATGGTATAACGTTTAGACTTGTTTGTTTTTCTTGCTGGGATAAATTAATGAAAAAAGGATATGATGGTGAATATTATTCTGAATTAGATGAATGTATTGATTGTGATTATTAAAAAAATTATAGCAATTATGTATCTCAAAAGTCATGCTGCAGCGTTCTGATCAGAGTTGCACGTGCGAAAAAATGAGATACAAAGGAGGTACTTATGAGTATATCATTAGATCAGGCTTATCAGATCTTCATGGCTGATCGGGAGACTTCCTGTGCTGATAAGACTTTAATTTACTATCGAGAAAACTTAACAGGCTTTTTTACATATGTATCAGAATGTTTTAACAGGCCTGTTTTTGAGATTGGCTGTGATGAAGTTACAAGGGAACTTTTCCGGAATTATATCTGTTACCTGCGGAAGCGTCCGAAGTTCCAGAACCATCCTTTCCTGGAACCGTCCCAGGAACTACTTTCGTCTACCAGCATCCGGACATATGCCAGGTCGATTAAGGTATTTGCCAACTTCTGCAAGGATAATGAATACTGTGATGACTTTACTTACAAGGTGAAGCTTCCCAAAGATGACTCCGGCGAGATCATACCGCTTTATCAGTCAGAAGTTCAGCAGATCGACAAGCTGTTTAATCTTAAAACTGAGTTCGGATTGAGAAACTGGTGTATTGTTCACCTGATGCTGGATGCCGGACTGCGATCATCCGAAGTGATCAACCTGCGGTTCTGTGATCTTATGTTTGATAAAAATATCATTCAGGTATATAAATCTAAGGGATCCAAGACAAGACTTGTGATCCTTTGCCCCCGGCTGAAAGTAAACCTGATGAAGTATTGCGTGATCCATCGCAAGTATACAGCCCTTTCCCCTATGTCCTATGTGTTTTTACAGATGAGACAGCAGGAAGCCATCAACTCCAATGTGATCAAGCAGCTCTTCGCCCGGATAAAAAAGAAATCCGGCATAGATCGGCTTCATCCCCATCTTTGTCGGCATACTTTCGCAACGTCATATATTAAAGGCGGCGGTAACATCGAGATGCTCCGCCTGCTTCTCGGACATACGGATTATAAGGTAACCAGGGTTTATCTGCATCTTGCACAGCAGTCTTCTCTCCTGCATGAAGATATTTACCAGCTTGACCCTGTGTTCTTCAAGCGCTATCAGCAGCATAAAATACTTTTACGCCCTTGTGGAACTTTCTCCGCAAGGGCGTAAATATTTCATTTCTATCTATTTCCCAGACACCTTTATTTTTCACTTTCCCGTAAAACATAAAAAACACCGTCCCCGCGGCAATCGCATTGTCCGCAAAAACAGTGTTCTTAGTGCGCCTTCAGGGGTTCGAACCCTGGACACCCTGATTAAGAGTCAGGTGCTCTACCAACTGAGCTAAAAGCGCATATTCTTTTGTTTTTCTCTGTGTTGAAGTTTTGCATCACCCTCAACGCAAGTGATATTATATATAATAGTCGTTTAAATGTCAATAGGTTTTTTCAAAAAAAATCAGATTTTTTTCTATTTCATTTATTTTTCCTTTTTTTCGTCGTTTTGGGACATTTTGTTAAGTGTTTTATTGACCTCTTCTGCGGATTTCCGCAGGCGGCTGAAGGTATTATCAAAGTTTTTGTGTTCATAGCGGAATTGTAGCATCTTATTATGGAAAGAACTTTTTCGTTTCACTGGCTGACTCCTTCGGGGCGCGAAGCGCCCCGAAATTTTCTTATACTATAATATGCACTGTCAGCCACAACAGATAGTCAAATGGATAATCGCAATCCACTTCACTATGGAATCGCTATAAACCAGATAATTGCTCTGCTGTTTTATCTGTGATACTCTCTGGAAATCACCATCTTACAGATTGGATTTCCCATAGAAAAAAATTTCTCTTCATATTCTGTCATAACATTTCCCTGTACCATCTCTTCATTATGATGCAGATCAAAGGTAGAAGCTTCCAGATTCCATCCGGCTTCCTCCACTTCTTCCAGGGAAAATTCAAACAGTTCCTTATTATCTGTCTTGAATTCCACTTTTCCATCCTGAACCAGAATCTGGTCATAACGTGCCAGGAATTCTCTGGATGTCAGGCGACGTTTTGCATGGCGGGCTTTTGGCCATGGATCGGAAAAGTTCAGATAAATCTTATCTACTTCACCTTTCTCAAAGATTTCTGGCAGAAGTCTGGCATCCACTCTCATAAAAAATAAATTAGAATAAACCTCTCCATTCTCCTCCAGTTCTTCTCTCTTCTGCAATGCGCGAAGAAGAACGCTGTCATACATCTCGATTCCTATATAATTGATATCCGGATGCAGCCGGGCCAGATCCATAAGAAATCTTCCTTTTCCCATCCCTACTTCAATATGAAGAGGCTGCTTTTTCACAAAAACCTCCCCCCAGTGTCCTTTCTTTGTCTGTGGTTCCTGCACCACATAAGGGCTCTCCAGAATTGCATCCTGAGCTCCCGGAATATTTCTTAATCTCATAAAAATCTCCTGTTCCTTTTCTTATATCTCCAGAGCGTGTTTGAAAAATGCTTTACGCAAGATGTGCGTGCAATTTCCTGCCACCAATAAACTACCATACCATACTCCTAACGTCAATTACATCCCGGACAGATATTCGCAGGAGATTTCTTTAACTTGTCTAAAAAATAACAATTTTTTTATTTCTGAAAAAAATTTAGATGGTTTTTTTTAACAAAAGGGTGTATGATATCTAACAGATATTACTATTTTTCACATAGTAAATCTGGTTTTTTTGTAAAATTTTGACAACCAAGGAGGTTGAAGATGGAGCAGATACTTAACAAATTATCTGAAATCGAGCTTACAGCCCAACGCATCATGGAAGACTGCGACCGGCAAAAGCAACAGCTTTCTGAAGAGGCAGAACAGAAATGTAAAAATTATGACGAGCAGCTGGAGACCCGGACAGCAGAGCAGATTCGACGGATCCGTCAGCAACTGGAAGAAGAAAAAGATTCTCGCCTGGCACAGTTACGTGCAGATACAGACGCTACCTTTTCTTCACTGGATGCTCATTACGAACAGCAGCACTCACAACTTTCCAGAGAATTGTTTGAGAAAATACTAACTATGTAAAGATCTGTCTCAGACACACTCTAGATGACATCAGGAAAGGAAGTGAAAAACAATGGGAGGCGTACTCTCCTACAGCGGACTTTCCACGAAAATCCGCGCAATGCAGAGCAGGCTTACTACCATGGATCAGTTCGAGGAAATCCTCCAACTCTCCGATGTCACGCAGGTAGCCGCCTATCTGAAGCGAATGCCGGAATACTCTTCCAGGTGGGATGCACTGGATGAAAATACCCTGCACCGTGGCCAGATTGAGAAGCTTCTGAAGAAATCCATATTCCAGAATTTCTCCAGAATTTATCACTTTGCCAACCCGGAACAGCGTAAATTTCTGGATCTGTATTCCAAGCGATATGAAATCCGTGTACTGAAGGAAGTCATGACAAATATCTTCGATCACCGCGACACGGATCCTGTAGATGTTTCTCCGTACCGTGAATTTTTCCGTCTGCATTCCAATATTGATGTAGACCGGATCACTACCTGTTCCACCATGGAGGAACTGATCTCCTGCCTCAAAGGAAACGAATTTTACATCCCGCTTTCGAAGATCCAGGAGCATGAAACAGCACTTCTCTTCGACTATGGTATGGCACTGGATCTGTACTATTTTACCCAGATCTGGAACATCCGTAAGAAGCTGTTTAAAGGTAAAGATCTGGAAGAGATTACCTGCACTTACGGCGAGAAATTTGATATGCTGAATCTGCAGTTTATCCAGCGTTCCAAAAGGTATTACAACATGGATCCGGCAAGTATTTATGCCCTGCTGATCCCTGTAAATTATAAGTTAAAGAAAGAAGAGATCACAGCTTTGGTGGAAGCACCTTCATACGAAGAAGGTCGAAGAATTTTCCAGAAAACATGGTACGGCAACAAATATGAACAGCTTACCGTAGCCAATCTGGAAGAATTCTACAACCACATCCACCGCTCGATCCTTGAGAAGGAATCCCACAGAAATCCATATTCTGTAGCAGTGATCTATTCTTATCTGTATAACAAGGAACACGAAGTAAACCGCCTGACTATCGCCATTGAATGCGTACGTTACGGTGTGCAGCATGATGAAGCCATGCGTTATATTTGCAACAGTTGATTTCTATATGGCGCATAACTGAATAACTGCTTCGCAGTTTAAAGAACATTAACCAGGAGGTGAATTTATGATTGAGAAAATGAAGTTCCTGAGCATTACCGGTCCTAAGGCCGATATTGACAGAGTGGTAAACACCTATCTTTCCAAGTACGAAATTCATCTGGAAAATGCCCTTTCCGAGCTGACCGCAGTAGAGAGTCTTTCTCCGTTTATGGAAATCAATCCATATAAGGAAGCACTCTCTACTGCCAACAGTTTCTATGATGAACTGGCAGATCCGGAGAAGATTTCTGCCAAACCCATGGATACTGAACAGGCTTTAAATACAATCCGCCGGATTCAGTCTGATTATCAGGAACTAAGCAATAAACGTGCTGATCTGGAGAGTCAGCTTGCAGCTCTGGATGAATCTCTGCGAGTGATCCGCCCGTTCAGAAATATTAATTACAATATTTCCTCAATCCTGAAATTCCAGTTCATCCACTTCCGTTTCGGAAGGATTGAGAAGGAATATTACCAGAAATTTGAAAAGTATATTTACGAAAATCTGGACACAATTTTCATTAAATGTGATGAAGATGACCAGTATGTCTGGGGTCTGTATTTTGTCCCGGAGCACGAAGCCCAGAAAGTAAAAGCCGTCTATTCTTCCATGCACTTCGAGCGTATTTATATGCCAGATACGTATGAGGGAACAGCAAAAGAAGCTTTCGAACAACTGACTGAAACACGCAACAGAGCTGCTGCTGATCTGGCATCTGCCGATCAGAAAAAAGCAGATTTTCTTCTTAGAAATCAGAAAGATATCGTTGCATCACGCAATGCTATCGCACAGCTTTCCGGTAACTTTGATGTGCGCAGACTTGCAGCATGTACACATGGGGATAAGGACGTTTTCTATATCTTATGTGGATGGATGACAGAGAAAGATGCCCATTCTTTCCAGAATGATATCAAAGACGACAGCCGCATTTTCTGCATTATTGACGGTGAAGAGGACGAACATCTGAAGCCAGGCATCCACCAGCAGCCACCTACCAAACTGAAGAACCCGAAACTGTTTAAACCATTTGAAATGTACATCAAAATGTATGGTCTTCCGGCCTATAACGAGATGGATCCAACATGGTTTGTGGCACTGACTTATTCCTTTATTTTCGGTGCAATGTTCGGTGATGTGGGGCAGGGATTGCTGCTCTTTATCGGTGGTTTCCTGCTTTATAAATTCAAACATATCACACTGGCAGGCATTATCAGTTGTGCAGGTGTGTTCTCCACAATCTTCGGATTTATGTTCGGAAGTATCTTCGGATTCGAAGATGTGATACCAGCCCTGTGGCTTCGCCCGATGAACAATATGATGTCAGTTCCGTTTATCGGAAAGCTGAATACAGTATTTATTGTTGCCATTGGTTTTGGTATGTGCCTGATCCTTTTATGTATGGTATTTAACATCCTGAATGCCTGGAAAGCCGGAGATGTAGAACACATCTGGTTTGATACAAACTCAGTAGCTGGTCTGGTATTCTACGGCTCTGCAGTTGTCTCCATTGCACTTATACTGAATGGCAAAACACTTCCCGGCGGAATCGTACTGTTTATCATGTTCGGCGTACCATTGATCCTAATCTTCCTGAAAGAGCCACTTACAGCCCTCATTGAGAAGAAATCAGAAGTTATGCCAAGAGAGAAGGGAATGTTCGTTGTACAGGGACTTTTTGAAATGTTTGAAGTCCTGTTAAGCTACTTCTCCAATACCCTTTCCTTCGTCCGTATCGGAGCTTTCGCAGTCAGCCATGCAGCGATGATGGAAGTCGTTCTCATGCTTGCAGGCGCAGAAAGTGGAAACCTGAACTGGATAGTAGTAGTTCTGGGAAACCTTTTTGTATGTGGTATGGAGGGCCTGATCGTCGGTATCCAGGTGCTTCGTCTGGAATATTATGAAATGTTCAGCCGCTTCTACAAAGGTACAGGACGTAAATTTGAGCCGTTCCGCTCTGTAAAATAGACAGAAAGATCATCAGAAATTATACTATTTTCATTTATATATCATCCTCGGGAAACCCATATCTGTCGGTCAGCCAGATATTCGAAGCCGAATAAATATGATATATATGAACAGAAAAATCAAGAACTAAGAGGAGATTTAATTATGACAACAATCGCACAGATCATTTTAGCAATCGCACTGGTACTCAGCATCATTCTTCCATTTGGCTACTATCTCATCGGTGAAAAAAAACGCGGACGTTACAAAACAGCTCTCGGTGTAAACGCATTCTTCTTCTTTGGAACCATGCTTATCGCCATTGCAGTTATGTTCACAGGTGCTTCTTCCGTACAGGCCGCTGCAGGCTCTGAAGGCACACTTGCAACAGGTATGGGTTATATCGCAGCAGCTCTTGTAACCGGACTTTCCTGTATCGGTGGTGGTATTGCCGTTGCCAGTGCGGCAAGCGCAG
>OGUL01001600.1_pt1 | contig 18418 bp, 10 predicted proteins | sample 1553651 | NCBI WGS metagenome assembly OGUL01 (sample SAMEA2580048, study PRJEB22360) | human gut metagenome | biome: human gut; feature: human-associated habitat; material: faeces | place: Denmark | collected 2008/2010
GAAAGAGTTGAAACTTGCAGTTACTCTCTCCAAAGTCATTAACCACTTTTTTTTCAGGATTGTTACCTGCATTAGCTAGAGTAAACGATCCAAGAAATGCGAGCTATATTACGTATTCAGGAAAAGCAATCCTGCTGACAAGAATCCTTTCATCTGTATTTTATATCAGCAGCATGAGAAATCAAGTGAAGAATTCAATTACGATAAAGTAATTCAAAATATCGGTTACTTATGTAATGAGAAATTGGAAGAAGAAAAACAGGATTTTGAGCTGACGGCGGCGAAGCGATTGATGAAAAGGCTAAAAGAAGAGTTTCCAATGCTGCCGATTTGTATCAGTGCAGACAGCCTGTATGCAAGTGAAACAATTCTGAAAGAGTGTAAAGAGAAGGGTTGGACGTATCTGCTGCGCTTTAAGGAAGCGTTCCATCAATATATGAAGAGTATGAAAGCCTGAAAAAGTATAAAGAGAATGAGGAAAGTGAAGTTCGAAGTGGAAAAAAGATCAGTTGGAATCATGAGACAGAGATTGATTATAGAGGATATTCAGTAAACTTTGTAGAATATCGTGAGGAGGAAGAAGCCCCGAAAGAAAAAGAGCAAAAGGGAAAGGCAGCAGAGAAAAAGTTTTATTTTATAACTGATTTGCCAATAAAAAAAGGTCAGGCAGTAGAAGTAGTCGAATACGGAAGGAGAAGGTGGAAAATAGAAAATGAAGGATTTAACATCCAGAAAAGGCAGGGATATAACTTAGAACATTGCTACAGTCACAACTATCAGGCAACGAAGAACCACTATTATCTGATACAAATCGGCCATATGGTTGCGCAGATAATAGAGGGATGGAAAAAGATCTGGGAAGGGATTCAACAAAGTAGAGAACAAAAGCATAGAAGAATGTTGGAGAACTTCAAGATGGTTGATCTAAAAGAGTATAAAGAAGAAATACAAGAGCAATGTCAAATTCGGTTTGAGTAGACTGATTGGTTGAGGGGAGGTGGTTGAAATGAATATCAATCAGAATAGGAACAGACAAGTAACACAAAGAAAGTCTGCGCCTTAAAAGAGAATTGGTAGAACAAAAGTTTTGACTTTTTTGATTGGAATTCAGAAAAGAAAAAAACGATAAGTTTACTCGTCAGAGCTGAATGAGGACAGAACATCTTGACTTTCCGAGAGGTTTGGAGTACAATTATCGTGATTACATGTAGAATTTGCTCGGATTAGATCGAAGAATTGTATGGGCTATTTATCAATCAGACAGACAGCGGAAAAAAGGAACCTTTCGGCAAGATGGATCAGTGATCTTTGCAACGCCGGACGAATTCCCGGAGCAACGAAAATCGGTTCATACTGGGCGATTCCAGAGGATGCGGAAAAGCCAGCTGACGCAAGAATCAAGAGTGGTCGCTACGTGAAGACAAAAGAAAACTAAGAAAGGGGTCGTACCAATGGCTGCAATCAATGATTTAATTAGCCAGATCCAAGATGAGACTCTTCGAAATAGAATTCAGGAAGAAGTTAGTAAAATGGCCAAGCAGAAGAAATTCGGCTTGGTCTTTGAAGAACATATGCCGGAAAGCACGCCTCTCTATGATATGCCCATTAAAAGAGGCTGTAATGTTATGCGCCGTGATAGCAAGGATGACAAATCCATCTATGTTGTGCTGAGAGCAGAAGGCGATACTGCTGTTTGTGTTAAACCAGAACAGAAAGATGAAGCTGTCACTTTTGAACTGAAAGATATCGTTCGTGTCGCGGAATTTGGAGAATCCATTTATCCCTATCTGAAGCCGTTGGATTCAGTTTGCAATGCACCGGATAGCGATCTTTGGCACACGCTGATTGAAGCGGACAACTATCACGCCTTGCAGCTTCTGGAATATTTGTATGCGGGTAAGGTGGATTGCATTTATATCGACCCGCCATACAATACCGGCGCAAAGGACTGGAAATATAACAATGACTATGTGGACGGAGCAGATGCATATCGACACAGCAAGTGGCTCTCTTTCATGCAACGCCGCCTGAAGCTTGCCAAAAAGTTGCTCAATCCAAAAGATTCCGTCCTGATCGTGACCATTGATGAGAGAGAGTATCTACGCTTGGGCTGCCTTTTAGGAGAGCTTTTCCCCGAAACACATATTCAGATGATATCCGATCTCATCAATCGAGTTGTTGTTGCAAAAGATAATGAGTTTGGTCGCTCTACAGAATATATTTTTATTGTGTATTTTGGCAGTGCGGCACCAGCAAAGTTACCGCTTGAAGAGGATTGGAACCATATCGAAAACAGCACAAAGGATGGAATTCATTGGGCAAATTTAAGCAGAACAGGAACAAATAGTAGACGCCAGGATCGACCTAATATGTTTTACCCTATTTTTGTGACTCAGGACGGGAAAAGAATTGCAGAAATTGGCAACCCCATACCATTAGGACAAGATAGAGCTACAGTGGGTGTCCCAAGTGGATGTGTTGCTGTATGGCCAATACACACCAACGGAGAAGAAGGACGGTGGATGCAGGGAAAAGATGGTCTTGCGAAATTAGTCCAAAAAGGATATGTGCGTCTGGGCAGATTTACTGATACCGGAATGGCTATTAGCTATTTAAATCGTGCCCAAATACAAAAGATAGAATCCGGAGAATATATTGTTTCTGGTTATGATGAAAGTGGCACTGTCATAGTTGATGACAGTGCGTATTCGGCAACATATATTCCGGATAATTTATGGAACATAAAAACACATGATGCGGCCAGAAATGGGACAAATTTATTGATTAGCCTCCTTAAGGAAAAAAGATTTTCTTTTCCGAAGTCATTGTATTCTACTCGTGATACAATTCGCTTCTTTGTTGCTAACAAACCTAATGCCCTTATCCTCGATTTCTTTGCTGGATCAGGCACAACGATGCATGCAGTGAATTTATTGAACACCGAAGATGGCGGTAACAGGCGTTGCATCATGGTGACAAACAATGAGGTCTCCGCAGATGAAGCAAAGATGCTGAAAGACAAAGGCTATCAGCCCGGCGATGTGGAATGGGAAAAGCTTGGCATCGCCCACTATGTTACTTGGCCGCGCACGGTCTGCTCCATCGAGGGGCACGATGTGAACGGCAATCCGCTCAAGGGGGATTATCTTGGAAGCGAACCGCCTATTCCTATGGCGGACGGTTTCAAAGCGAATGCAGCATTCTTCAAACTTGGGTTCCTGGATCCGACAGCAGTTTCTCTTGGTATGCGCTTTTCGGAAATGCTGCCTACGTTGTGGTTGAAAACTGGTGCAAAAGGAAAATGCCCAGAATTGAACGGAGAGCAAGTCCCGGACATGCTGATCTTGCCGGAGAATCAATTTGCAGTTTTGATCAACGAGAATGCATTTGCCGATTTCGCGGAAAAGCTTGCAGCGCATCCTGAAATCCAAACGGTATTCTTAGCAACTGATTATGAAGTGAATTATCAATCCATGGTAAAAAATCTGAATGTTGCAAATGCGTATCAGCTTTACCGGGATTACTTGGATCACTTCCGTGTAAACAGAGGGAGAAACTAAGAATGATTTGTGAATTATTCCCATTTCAAAAACAGGCAGTCAATGAAATGCGTCTCCGCGTGGCGATGGCGCTGAATAACTATCGCATGCTGAAGATCCCTCAGGTGGTTTCGCTCCAAGCACCAACGGGTTCCGGCAAAACAATTATCATGTCTGCCCTGATTGAAGATATTTTTTACGGCTCAGAGCAGTTTACTGAACAGCCGGAGGCCATTTTTGTATGGCTTTCGGATTCTCCACAGCTGAATGAGCAGTCCAAGCAGAAAATCGAGCTGAAGGCGGATAAGGTTCGCATTGATCAATGTGTAGTGATTTCAGATGAATCTTTCGACCGAGAGATTCTGGAGGACGGTCATATCTATTTCCTGAATACGCAGAAGCTTGGCAAGGCTGGTAATCTGAGCCGTCATTCGGATACGCGACAGTATACGATTTGGGAGACCATTGAAAATACAGCAAGAGAAAAAGCTGACCGGCTGTATTTCATTATTGATGAGGCACACCGCGGTATGCAGGGACGCCAGGCGGGAACGGCAACCACTATCATGCAGCGATTTATCAAGGGCAGCAGCGAGCAGAATCTGTCGCCCATTCCGGTTGTCATCGGAATGAGTGCAACTGCCGAACGTTTTAATTCCCTTGTAGGGCAGGCAACAAACTCTACATTGCATAAGGTTGTTATTTCCCCGGCCCAAGTTCGCCAATCTGGATTGCTCAAAGATCGTATTGTAATCACTTATCCGGAAGATCCAGTCAAACACGGTGACATGGCTGTTCTCCAAGCTGCAACAGACGAATGGCAGGATAAGTGCAAGCACTGGTATCAGTATACCTATGAGCAGCACTACACCAATGTAAATCCGGTGTTTGTTATCCAAGTCTGCGCTGGTTCCGGTACGAAAGTATCTGACACCGATCTGGACGATGTAATTGCGAAAATCGAAGAGCGTATGGGCGATAGCTTCAAGGAAAATGAAGTCGTGCATACCTTCGGCTCCACGGGCACATTGTCGATTCATGGATTGACCGTGCCGCATATCGAGCCATCCGAGATTGCAGAAGATCGTCGCATCCGTGTTGTCTTATTTAAGGAAAATCTGTCCACTGGCTGGGACTGCCCTCGTGCAGAAACTATGATGTCCTTCCGGCGTGCGGAAGACGCAACCTATATTGCGCAGCTGCTTGGACGTATGGTTCGCACACCGCTTCAGTGTCATGTTCTCGTGGATGATTCCTTAAATGATGTGCGTCTGTTCCTTCCGTATTTCAACCAGGATACCGTTCAAAAGGTCATTGATGAATTGCAGGCAACCGAAGGCGGAGAAATTTCGACAGTTGTCGATGGCGAATCTCTAGAAGATCAGACCTATGATACATGGTCGGTTCACAACCAGCGAAAGAAAACGCAAAAACAGACGGTTGGTCAGCTGAGTATCTTTGATTACCCGAATGGCTTCCAGGAAGAGCCTGCTGCGGCACCTTCCACAGCAGTTGGAAATATGTCAAATTCTGGAGCTGTGGCAGCAAATCAAGGTGGAGCAGATTCAGAAATTCCCGCAGAAGGACAACACCAGACGATTCCGCTGGAAACAGTGCCTAGAAACGATGTACATGCAGGTCGCGAAACAGAGAGAACCAGTGGAGGTAACCAATCTGTGAATAAAGAGCAGCCAGTGCTGACACCGGCTGTATCGCAGATGTCGATGCTTCCAACAATAGATCGTGAAGGAATCACAAAGTTCATCAATGAACAGGGATATCTGACTTATATCGTCCGTGCGGTAAAAATCAACAGCTATTTGAAGTCTTTGATGAGCTTGGCAGGGCTGTTATCGCAGTTCAACATCTGTATTACGGCGGCTGAGGATGTGAAAAACGATGTTGCTGAACTTATCCGCAACTATGTGAACGGTTTGCATGATGCTGGAAAATATGACGAGCTTACAAAGCAAGTCATGGAGATGAAACTGTCTGTTCAGATATTCGATGTTTTCGGTGAGAAAATACAAAGCGATAACCGGATAGATATGTTTACTGCGTCCGAGTCTGACCTTGATCGTCAGCTAAGAGTAGCAGACGCAAAAATGGGTGGATGCGGTTTCCACTTGGCATATGGGCGTAAATATATCGACTTCGACAATCCGAACGCCTTTAAGGTGGATTGTATTCTGTTCGCATTCGACAGCGAGTGTATTGCGGAATTAAATAAATACGCTGAGAAGAAGTTCCATGAATTGAACGACCAGTATCGTAAATATATTGTGGCCAAACCGGAGAAGTGTCAAAAGCAGTATAGCGATATTGTTGCTAACGGTGATGAAATCAGTAAGCACAACTTTACTCTTCCGGAGACAATCAGTGCCAAGGTCGAAGCAGATGGAATAAAGTACACGGATCATCTTTTTGCAAATGCAGATGGAATAGCAAAAATCAAGTTGAATGGCTGGGAACAGGCTGTTTTGGCAGAAGAGCAAAAACGCAAGGACTATGTTTGTTGGCTGAGGAATCCGTCTCGACAGTCTTGGTCACTGCGGATGCCTTATGAAATGGACGGGAAATGCAAGGAGCTTTATCCGGATTTCATCATTGTTCGCCGAGACCCAATTCTCAAGTATATCGTTGATATTTTGGAGCCGCACAATCCGGATTTCAAGGATAACTTGGGCAAAGCTAAGGGACTTGCAAACTATGCTGCAAATGAACCAAGAATTGGCAGAGTGCAGCTGATACGTATTGGAAAAGACGCAGCAGGAGAAAATCGCTTTAAGCGGTTAGATCTTGCAAAAGGCAGTATCCGCAATAAGGTGCTTGCCGCAATCAATACGGATGAATTAGACCATATTTTTGACACAGACGGTGTGTTTGAAGACTAAATTAATTACACAGATAGGGGTTCATCATGGAACGTATCAACGCCACAACAGGCTCTTACAATTTTATAGATTTATTTGCAGGAGCTGGTGGATTGTCCGAAGGCTTCATCCAAGCGGGCTTTTCACCTGTAGCGCATGTGGAGATGAACCCATATGCTGCTCAAACATTGGAAACACGAACGGGATACTATTATCTCAAAGCACAAGGGAAGCTTGATATCTACAAGGATTATATTAGCGGAAAAATCACCCGCGACGAATTTCTGCAACATATTCCAGAGGAGCAGCTACAATCCGTATTTTGTGAAACGATGTCAAATGAAACTCTTCCAAGATTATTTGAAAATATAGATAGGATCCTTACGCAAAGAGGCATCAAGCAAGTAGATGTCATTATTGGTGGACCGCCTTGCCAGGCATATTCTTTGGTGGGAAGGGCGCAAAGCAAGCATATGGAAACACCGATGTCAGCGGATCCTAGAAATGATCTCTATAAGTTGTATGCGAGATTCCTTCAGAAATATCAGCCAAAGATGTTCGTTTTTGAGAATGTTATGGGAATCAAGTCAGCAAACGGTGGTGCAACCTGGCTGAAAGTCCAGGAAGCGCTGCGTTCCGTTGGCTATGAGATTGAATGCCATGAGCAAAATTCAAAGAATTTTGGTGTGCTGCAAAACCGAAGAAGAATGATCATTGTCGGGTGGCTGAAGAATAGCGGGCTTTCTTATCCGCAGTTTGAGCAGACAATAGCGGATGCTACGGTTAACGATATTCTCAGTGATCTGCCAGCGTTGCAGCCAGGAGGAAAATCGGGTGAATACAGATCAGATGATTTCAGCGATTATTTAAGAAGCACTGGAATTCGCAAGGATTCTGACATTCTGACGCATCATTGCGCAAGACCCAATAAAGACAGGGATATTGAGATTTATCGGTGTACAATTGAACTCTGGAATGATGGGCACAAACGTCTGAACTATAATGATTTGCCGGATGAACTGAAGACACACAAAAACCGAAAATCGTTTCTGGATCGATTTAAAGTTGTAGAGGGAGACGAGGCGTACTGCCACACCATGTTGGCTCATATCTCAAAAGATGGACATTACTTTATTCATCCGGATATTGAGCAACACCGTTCGATTACTGTCCGGGAGGCCGCTCGCATCCAATCGTTTCCGGATGATTATTTCTTCGAAGGCCCGAGAACGGCTCAATTTGTACAGATAGGCAATGCCGTTCCTACGTTAATGGCTAAAGGCATCGCAGAAGGAATCGCCAATGAATTAAGTAAGGAGGGTATCGATGGAAAGCAATCTCCTACTTGAACAATATAGCTGGTATAAGAAGCAACAATTGGCCAAGGCACCATTTGAATGTCTGTTGAATGCAGATATTGAGCCCAATCCCCATCAGGTCAATGCCTTTTGTGCGGCCATTCAAGCATTAAAGACAGGCGGCATCATTCTGGCAGATGAGGTTGGTCTGGGCAAAACAATCGAAGCGGGGTTGGTGCTTAATTATGTTTTGGACAACGGAGCAAAAAAAGTACTGATTTCTCTTCCTGCTACTTTGAGAAAACAATGGGAAGTAGAGCTTTTGGAGAAGTTTGGTCGCCAAGCTGTTATTCTGGATCGGTACACGGTTGAGCATGATCTTGCCAATGTACGAACTCACCTCGAAAACGCAGATGAGGTTAGTATTGTCATTGCTTCCTATGATTATTCATCGAAACTAATTAAGCGCTTTCCTCATGTCAAATGGGACTTCTTGATTATTGATGAGGCTCATAATCTGCGGAATGTTTTTCATGGCACAAAGCGGGCAAAAAATCTTTATGATTTGACACATGGGATTCCTAAAATTCTTTTGACTGCTACGCCGCTACAGAATTCCCTTACGGATCTTCATGGACTGGTTTCCTTTATCGATCCACGTATTTTCGGGTCGGAAAAGGTTTTCAACCGTCGATTTGTGGATGGCTGTGATTATGAGGAATTGAAACAGGAACTTCTTCCGGTGTTATATCGCACCCTTCGACGCGATGTTGGAAAATACATGGCCTTCAGCAAGAGAACCTGTATTACGGTTGATTTCCATTTGAGCGCAGAAGAAAAAGAACTCTATGATGTGACCAATGATTTTCTGCGTCGTGATCCGCTGTATTCTATTCCGAATGCGAATCGTGGGCTGATTATTCTTGTTATTCGAAAGTTGCTTGCATCTTCCAGCTTTGCTTTGATAGAGACCTTTGAAGTATTAGAAAAACGTCTTGAAAAACTCTATGAAGGCACTAAATCTGCTTATGCCCAGGAGGGCTTCGATTTATTCTGGGGGTTTGTAGAAGATGAAATCGATGAGGATGGTTTCAACGAATACGATGATGAAGAAACAACAGAGAAGAAACAGGCTATTCAAGCTGAACTTAAGATTGTAAGGCATATTCTTGAAATGGCAAGGGCTATAAAGACGAATGCTAAGATTATTGCGTTGAGGGAAGCACTGAAATCCGCATTTGACCACCAGATTTCTGAGGGATTGAATCAGAAGGCTGTCGTCTTTACAGAGTCTAAGCGAACACAAAAATATATAGCCGCAGAACTAAGAAAATCTGGCTATAGCGAGGAAGATATCCTTCTTTTTAATGGTGACTTTGATGATGTCATGACGAAGGAAATCTTTCGAACATGGCAGGTCAAGAATTTTGGTAAAACAAACTATGGCAGAAGTGTGGAATATAAGCACGCAATTGTCGATTATTTCAAGAGTCATGCCAAGATTTTGATTGTTACAGATGCTGGTTCAGAAGGTCTAAATCTACAGTTTTGTAACACAATTATCAACTATGACCTGCCTTGGAATCCGCAGAAAATTGAGCAGAGAATTGGCCGTTGTCATCGCTATGGACAAACTCACGATGTCGTAGCAATCAATCTGTTGAATACGGATAATGAAGCAGATCGCAGAGTATATGATATCCTTTCCAAGAAGTTTGAACTGTTCGAGGGCGTGTTTGGTGCATCGGATGTTGCGCTAGGCGCACTTGAATCTGGTGTGAGTTTTGAAAAGCGTATTCTGGATATTTACCAGAATTGTAAGAATATCACTGCGGTAAGGAAAGCATTTGCAGCTTTGAACAGGCAGCTAGATGCAAGGAAGAATGCTCATGCAGCAGAACTTCGCTCAATTCTGCTTACAGAAAGTAGAGAGGCGAAGGGGCAAGCGTTGGAAAAGACCAAGGCTGATATCGATAAATATCTACGCGATGTTGAATATTGGAACCAGTTTGAAGAACCAGAAGTGGATCACAAGCTACATTACTGGAAAATCGACAACTGGGGTGAAAAGATATTTGGTTCACATGGCGTTTTGTTTCTTGGAGCATTCATGGACAATACAAAACTCCTCTTCCCAGTTTTACTACTTTGTGATGAAAATGGTGAGTATATCAATTTTACTGAAGATGAGATTGTCTCCGCATTGGAGGAGGCTAATGATTCGGATGTTCGCTATTTTAAACCGACAGATGAAGAACAATCTTATTTTCACCGGATTTATGCCCGCTTAATTTCAGAGGTTCAGGATCAGCATGATAAAACTGTAGCTCCTACTATCGCCTATAACAAGAAGAAGATTGAAAACTGGGTCAATGTCCAACAAGAACAGCTTCATGTTCAGCTTACTGATGCTCAAAAAGAAGTTGAGGAGTACATACTTGCTGAAATGCAGGCTACTGATACGCTGGAAAAAAAGGATATCCGAAAAAAAGCGGCTGAAGCGAAGAAAAAAATGGATAAGCTGCAACACGACCTGCCTAAGCGCAGAAAAGAGATTCAAGACGAGGCGCAGGCTGAAATTGATCGATTTAATCAGTCTCAGGAAATCAATCCATTGCTTCTGATTAACATTGTCCTTAAATTTTAACAGGAGGCACCACATGGCAGATAGATTTAAGTTTGCTGAGGTTCGCCAAGAAGTCATAGAAATGTTAAAGAAAGACTTGTTGGGACCGAGTAGTGAAAATGAAATACTGAATCAAAACCCGCGCTTTGAATATATCGTGGGTATGCTTGCGCCACAAACCAGTGAAAATGATTCGAATGAGCAGGAAGTCGATGGAGATGCTTCTTTCGAAGGGGATGCAGATTATACTGCGGGCGAAGACGATGATAATGAGCCGGTCTTTACAAATCGATTTAAAACACCGTCTTCCATTGGCATCAGCTTTTACCTAGAAAGTAGTACAAAATCTTTCAATGTGGATGTGACTTGGGGCGATTATACCAAAGCTTCTGATAAAACCACTAACAAAGAGGGAAAAAAAGTTGATGTAAGCACGTATACACGTCATCCGCAGAAAGAGACAGTTGTTATTGATCTGCAAGAGTTTAGTAAGAACAAAGAATACCCTTTGGTTTGTGATTCAAATGTTATTTTATATATTTCTAAAATCGGCCTCAAGCAGGGGTATACCTTGGTAACAGCATATGTTATCAACAAGCGCAAAAATCCTGAGAGTGATATTGCTGGAATGATGTTCCAAGTCAACGTGCGTGCCTATTCCCAGGACAAAATGGATATCTTCGTGGCAGAACACATATGCAGAAAAATCCTTGCCGTCGATGAATTTTACTTTGCGCAGCGACCTATTTTAGGAAGGGGACGTGGTTGCGCAGCAACTTGGAAAGCCAATAAAAATGGACGTGCTTCTGAAATTGTATCGACATTTATTCCAGAGTACGAATTTCCAGGTGTTAGTGCTGCTTTGGAAGGATTTGACCCGTTCTTCTTCTCTATGAGAACTCTTTCTGTTGCAAAGAAAAAAGATGACATCATTAACCGGCTGAATGTCTTGGCGGACTCCTATGAGAATTGGATTCGGAAAAAATTGGTTCATGATTCAAAAATGGATGATGCTAAGTTCAAGAAAGAAATTGGCGACACAATAATAAATAAATGTATAGAAGCTCTTGGAAGAATCCGCGCGGGCATTCAGCTACTTGTAGAGGATGATATCTCGTTTGATGCCTTTTGCTTTATGAATCGTTCCATGATTCTTCAGAGAAATATTATGAATTTCTCTAAGAAGCATGGAGCCGGTATCGAATGTGCCTTTAGGGATTTTGTGGATCCTCGTAATCCTTCCAATAATTTTGGATGGAGACCTTTCCAGATTGCTTTTATTCTCATGAATCTGAAAGGTATTGTAGATCCGGAACATGATAACCGCGAAGTCGTGGATCTTCTATACTTTCCGACTGGTGGAGGTAAAACTGAGGCATATCTGGGTCTTATGGCATTTGTTATTGCAAATAGAAGGCTGCGTGCTGACGAGAACGATGAATACAATCGTGACGGCGGTGTAACTGCAATCTTGCGTTATACTTTGCGCCTACTTACTACGCAACAGAGAGATCGTATCACCAAGATGATTCTGGCTGCGGAACTCATCCGACAAAAAGAATATCCGAAATACGGAAAAGAACCCATCAGTATTGGTTTCTGGGTTGGTGGTACTGTGACTCCGAACACCTTTAAAGAATTGGAAGAAGATCCGGAGGATCCAGCTAAAACAAGAATAGCAAGAAGCAAGAAAAACTCTATCTACAAACAGCTGCTTACATGTCCATTCTGCGGGAAGCCACTTACAGAGGAAAATTTTTATATAGATATTCCTACAAAATCGGTTAGCATCTATTGTTCGGATGATAAATGCATGTTCTATAGGTATAAACCCAGCAATAAGATGAAAATCCCGGTTTATCTGGTAGATGAAGAAATTTATGCTAAGTGCCCGACCATTATTCTGTCAACAGTTGATAAGTTTGCCGGCCTTCCGTGGGATGTGAATACAAATGCTCTGTTTGGTCGCGTTGATAGAATTTGCAGTCGCGATGGCTATGTTGCTATTGGAGCGGACCATGCTCGGCATACTCGTACAGAAGAGCTGCCCAAAGCTACGCTTAGATCGATTAAACCGTTCCTTCCGCCGGAGCTGATTATCCAAGATGAGCTGCATCTTATCACAGGACCTCTGGGAACCGTATACGGTGCATATGAAACAGTTATTGAAGATCTGTGTTCCTATACGATTGGAGGCAAGAAAATCAAGCCAAAGTATGTTGTTTCTACGGCAACTATCAAAAATGCTGCTGAGCAGACAAAATGCTTATATGGCAGAAAAGTAACTGCGCAATTTCCACCAAATGGGTTTGAAATCGGTGACAGTTTCTATATTCGTGAGGTACCGGTCGAACAAGATCCGTTTAGAAGATACGTTGGTGTCTGCGCACCAGGACAGTCTGTAAAGACAGCTTTACTGCGTGTATATTCGATTATCCTTCAAAGTGCTTATAATCTTTCGCTGGATGATGAGTACAAGGATGTTATTGACCCTTACTATACCCTTGTTGGGTATTATAACAGTATTCGAGAACTCGGCGGTGCCGTTCGATTGCTACAGGATGATATTCCTGACAGAATTCAACGTATTAAGAAAAAATATGGAATGAGTAGGCAGCGTTTCCTTAATCATAAGGTTGAAATTACTTCTCGCATGCCTTCTTATGACATTCCGAAGAAACTAAGTCAGTTGGAAACTCCATATACAGATAGAAATTGCCTAGATACGGCAATTGCAACTAATATGATTGCTGTTGGTATGGATGTGGATCGGCTTGGTCTCATGGTGGTAACTGGTCAACCGAAGCAGAACTCCGAATATATTCAGGCAACTAGCCGTATTGGACGTTCTTATCCAGGCTTAGTAGTTACTTTATATAACCCTTATCGACCTCGTGACTTGTCTCATTATGAGAATTTTACCGGTTATCATGCTCAGCTATATCGTTTTGTTGAAGGCACAACAGCGACACCGTTTTCTGCACGTGCAAGAGATCGCGTACTGCATGCGCTGGTTATTTCTGCAATTCGTTTGCATTATCCGGAATTTGCAAGCAATGATGGAGCAGCAGCTATTGATAAGCTAACCGATGAGCAGCTTAATGAAGTGAAGGCTCTTATCATGAATCGATTGAACATCATCAAGCCTTCTGCTAAGGCAGATGCCGAACATGAGATTGATGATTTTATAAGCAATTGGAAATTGCTGGCAACTCAATCCAAGGGACTTAGATACTATGTTTATACAACTAAAACGTATAATCGTCTAATGAACACTTATGGCGAAGTTTGTACTGATCTTGAAAAGCCGACTCTTCGTTCTATGCGTGATGTTGAGAGTGCAGCAAATATGTTCTATTACACGGAGGACTAAAAGCCTATGTTTGATAATAATAAATTAGGTGAGATTCGTCCTAATCAGTTGATAACTACATTTGGTCCAGGTTCTATTGTGGATGCCGTGAAAGATTCCGTCACGGTTCTGGACTTGAACTATTGGAAGGAAAAAGGAAAGAAAATTATAGATGGCAGATTGGCCTCATATCTAGGCGTTGACTGCTTTTATATGCCACGGACTTCTTATAGCGGAGATATTCCTGTGGTCTCATTCCCTTATATGCATGTTTGTTCCAATGTGAAATGTGGGAGAATATTTGATTTAAGAGAGAATTTTGACCTAGATCGATATCTGAAGTTTGGTGTAACTTGTCCGGAATGTCATAGACAGGCTTATCCTTCTCGTTTTATTACTATTTGTGAGAACGGCCATATGGACGATTTCCCTTGGAGCTGGTGGGTTCACGGTGGCAATACAATCTGCAAAGGTACGATGAGGATGTATTCAACTGGCAATACATCAACGCTTGCAGATATGTGGGTTGAATGTTCCTGTGGGGCACGACGGAGTATGAGCGGCGCAACGCAGCATGAGAATTTTGAAGGTATGAAATGTTCCGGACATCACCCGTTCCGGCCAAATCATAAAAATGAAAAATGCGATAAGGAAATGATTCCTTCTCAGCGTGGCGCGTCGAATGTATATTTTCCAGTAATGAGAAGTGCCATATCCATTCCACCTTGGATCAATCCGCTTTATAACTTGATTGATGAGCATTTGCGCTTAATTGACAGCTATGAAGAAGATTTTGGAGAGATGGGATTAGACAAAGTGTATCAAAAATATTTCTCTGCATTTACAAGAGAAGAATTTGATGCAGCTTTATTGCGCAGAAGACAGAACATCAAAGAGTTCACAGAGATTAAGCAGATGGAATACAACGCCATTACGCATCACGCAGATCCTGTGTACGCCTCCAACAAAAAACATTTTAAGGCTGAGGAGGATCCGCTTCCGGATTATCTGCTCCCGTATTTTAAGAGAGTCATTCGCATTACACGATTAAGAGAAGTGAGAGTGCTGCTTGGCTTCACCCGTGTAGATGCTCCGGATCCAGATGCCGATGAGCAGACAAATATCGTTTATCTAAATAAGGGTAAGACTGAAAAATGGCTTCCTGCTGCAGAAGTGCACGGTGAAGGTGTCTTTATTGAATTTAATAGGGATAGTATTGATGCGTGGTTAAGAGATCCAGAACTGGGAGCACTTTCTCAGAAATATGCGCAGTGTTATAAGGAATTCTGTGAATCTAAAGAATGGACTGTTACCACATTACGAGATGCAAGGTATGTCCTGATGCATACATTCGCACATTTGTTGATTAAGCAGATGTCAATGTCCTCGGGGTACTCTTCATCCGCTATTCGTGAGCGTATTTATTTTGGGGATGATATGTCTGGTGTGTTGCTCTATACCGGAAGTGCCGATAAAGAAGGCTCACTTGGTGGACTTGTAGAATTGGGAAATATTGATCAGCTTATTGTTTTAATGAAAGACGCTTTCCAGGAAGCACTGGTTTGCACAAATGATCCGGAATGCCTTAACAATGTGCCTGCTGGTAATAATTCAAATGGCGCAGCGTGCCATTCCTGCTGCATGATCTCAGAAACAGCTTGCGAGAATGGAAATCGCATGTTGGATCGCGGACTAATTGTGCCTATTGACGGAAGAGAAAATCAGTCTTATTTTAAAACTTTGGTGGAAGAACTATGTCAACTGGAAGTATAAGCTTAGATATTTTGTTAAACAAAATTCTCACAGATGCTATATCTGGTGGAAATGAGTCTATTAGAGCCATTCAAAAGAGATATCCATCTCTTTCTGAAAAAGAAGCTCATGAAATTCTTGCTATGGTTTCAGCGACTGCCCAAAGTAACGATGATAGCGCTGAATTAGTTGTTACAGCGCCACCTTCTTTTGCGTTGAAAACAAAACCGACAAAGGTTACCGTAAGAGAAATGCTTATGGGAGCTAGGAAGAGCATTCTAATTACCGGGTACTCCCTCTCGGATTATTTTGCCGAGTTAGTCGATTGTGTAATTCAAAAGAGCCAAGAAGGCGTTCTCGTGAAATTTTTTGTGAATGACATTGAGAGTCAGAAGGCCTTTGACCGTTTATGCTGCTATAAGGGAAAATTTCTGCGAATTTATAACTATCCAAAACAGGAAGATAAAATGTCTGCTCTTCATGCAAAGGTAATTTCTGTTGATCAAACGGATACGCTGATTACATCCGCAAACCTTTCATATCATGGACAGGAAGGAAATATCGAGCTGGGGGCACGAATTCATTCGAAAGAATTGGCTAAACAAGTAGAGGATATATTTACTTCACTGGTATTCAAAAGGATATTTGTTGAACTGTAAGCTTTATGGAGGTGCGTCAATGAATTTAAGCTTGAAACATAAGCTAATGCTGCAATCATTGAGTCCATTGGCTTTTTTGACTATTGTACGCAATTTCAAATTTACCCCCGTCAGCGAACTTGCTGAAAATCAGTCATATTGGGGAGAGTTTGTTCGCCTTAATAATGTGCTGATTGTTGTGTTTTTGTTATGTGCTATATGGATTTTAGCAGCAATCATATCTTTTATTTCTTTTACAGCCTTTAGATGGACTGATAAGAAACAAGGGTATCAGCTTTCTTCCTTCGTAGAAAAAGAGGACGCAAGTTTGAATTTTTTTATGACAATGATTATACCGCTTTTGATTGATGATGTAGGAACGATTCAGGGCGCGGTAACATTTCTTATCATTGTGGTTATGATGTGTGCGCTGTTAAGCAAAACACATTTGTACTATGCGAATCCTGTGTTAGCAATCTTAGGATACCGAGTCTATGAGGTTACCTTTAAAAGTAACCCTGACTTTAATAATGAAGTTTGCTTGGCTGTAGTAAAAGGTAGGTTTCTAAAAAATCCGGGCACAGTAGAATATAAAGTGATTAATGATACAGTCCTCTACATGAAGGAGATGAACAAATGACCAAGGAAGAAATTCAGGCATCGATTAAGTCGATAATGTTTTCTGGTGCAGTCTGCGGGATTGAAATTTATGCCAGTCTACGCAATGAAAATGGGTATCATACCAAAAAAATGAGGGCAACAGACAAGTTGCTTTCTAGCACAAAAGATAAGGTGGCAGGTTTTATCAATTGTACCTATCTTGCAGATGATGCAGAATTTGACACATCAGAAAATATTGCAGACAATAAGAAAGAATTTTATGAGATTAGTCTGACAGAGAGCTATAGCCCCTTTGCTTTCCTTGATGATGCTGAAAAGCGTACAGAGTACTACTCGGAAAGTGATAGAAATAAACTGTCTGGATTTCTTTTTAAAATCAATTTGAATGACCAGTACTTTTGGGTTTATCAACATATATACTCTGTATCAAGAATTGATCGAAGTAAAAATGTGATAGCCCTATTTATTGGAGATACATACGATGAAGTCGATAGCGATATTGTGCAGATAGATTCACGAGCAGATGTAATAATCTTTTCTTCAAGTGCTGTTACGGCGAAAATGGATCTTATGCAGAGATTCTTTGGATTTGAGCAATACATTCGAGCGGGGGCACAGAAGACGATTGAGATTATTCGCAATCTGGATATTGTAGATAGCCTTGAAAAGTTTGTTGCGTTTGAAAATAAAAGTAAGTTGACAAATGCAAAGAAGTTATTAAAGGCAAAGAATTCGCCTGTTTTGCAGATGAAAAAGAACGATTTGTTAGAGAATCTGAAAAAGCATTCTCGCTACAAAACGATGTTCAAGTTTGAAGAAGATCATATTGTGATTTCTTCACAAAAAGAAGCAGCGGCATTTATTAAAATGTTGAATGATGATATTGTTCGGTCTGAACTTACAGGAAAAGAATATGACAGCTCCAGCAAAATGCTTTTGGCTCCAATGGGATCAAGTCAATGACTGACCAATGATAGGAAAATATAGAGGAGTGATAGAAGAAAAAAGGCTTCTATGTCACAGGTTCTGACAGATATAAAGCCCTATATTATCAACATGATCGCGATGATGACGAAGCGATTTGTGGAGAATGTTCTCAAAAAAGGACAGAAAAATTGAACGGCCGTTTATTGATTTAGGTATGATTAAGCTTAAAATGTAAAAAGGAGGGCCATCATGGAGCTATCAAAAGCAACCAGTGTCAACAGCCGTGCGGAAGAACTGTTTGTTCAGTTGTTCTGTGAGGCGTTTGGCCCGGAAAAGACGGAAAATCTACAAGTGCAATATCCTTGTGTGGATATTTACGGTCGGCACCGTTATATCGATTTTGCGCTGGAATCTCCTGAATCCAAAATTGCGATTGAGATAGACGGCGAAACCTACCATAACCCAAGCAATGTGTCTGAGAACAAGTATGCGGATGACCTCCTGAAGCAGAATAGCTTGATTTACGACAACTGGAAAGTATACCGATGGATTTATAGCCAGCTTGAAAAGCAACCGGAAAAGGTTAAGGATGAGCTGATTACCTTTTTGGGCAGCAGTCCCATGTTCAAGGCTTTTGAAGCAGACCTGCCGGTTCAGATGGGACAGACCATCGAGCTTCGGGATTATCAGCAGGAGGCTATCGACAACCTCAAGAAGATGCGTGAGGACGGCAAAACCATTGCGCTGCTGTACCATGCAACCGGCGTGGGCAAAACTATCACGGCTGCAACG
>OGUL01001602.1_pt1 | contig 18408 bp, 10 predicted proteins | sample 1553651 | NCBI WGS metagenome assembly OGUL01 (sample SAMEA2580048, study PRJEB22360) | human gut metagenome | biome: human gut; feature: human-associated habitat; material: faeces | place: Denmark | collected 2008/2010
ACATATGATGCTGGTGGAAATAAACATTTTGAAGAAGGACACTTAACAATAAATATGAATGGACCAGATGGAAAAAGTGACAGTTTGACGATGTATATTCATAGTGATGACTACGCAAAGAACAAAAAAGTTAGTGGTAAAGATTTTAAGAAAAAGCAACATAATTATACCGTAACAACATTTTCTGGTGGAGGTGGAGATTATAGTCTTACTTTAAATAATCAGACTATAAAATCAGAAATAAATAGTAATAACAACTATACACTTTTAACGATCAAAGTCTGGTATCTGTTACCAGCTCACGAACAGCATCGTTCATGGGATTGGGTAACAGTTGACAAACCAACATCTGTAAACGCAAATGAGAATATAACTCTTTATTGCGGAGGAAATGATGGATTTTGGGAAAATTCCTATCATGATACAGCAGCACATTGGAAATCAGTAAATATTCATGTCAGTACCGCATTGGTTGGTTTGACTGCTTCGGAGAACAAAACAGATACAAACCCTAGCGGAGCATGGAAAACGTATGATTGGTGTTCCATTAACTTAAATTTAGATCATACATCAGGTACTCTAACCTTTAATGGGAATAATGGACAGTTAAGACAGGATGAAAATTCACAATGGAATAATTCTGTTTCCAAACAATTAACTGACCGTCAGGAATATGGAGATTTCCCAGAGGGCTATCGAAAAGGTTATGAACTTGCAGGTTTTTACACAAATCCATATGGACAAGATGGAGACTGGGCAAATGAAGGATGGCAGTTCTGTAGCGACTATACAATCTACGCTATATGGACGCCAAACACTTACAGTATTGAGTATGATTGTGGAGATGGCAGTGGTACGATGTCAAAAACAACAGCAACTTATGATACGACGGTGTCACTTAATAAATGTACATTTAAAAGAAAAGGTTATAAGTTTGCAGGATGGAGTAAGACAGAAGGTGGGGCCGTAGATTACAAAGATAATGCATCCTTTACGTATAATACAGATGATGATATCACTTTGTATGCAGTATGGGAAAAAGACAACTGGGAAGTAGAATTTAACGGAAATGGTTCATCTGGAACCAAATACACCGCTGATCTTGCCTACAACAAAACAGTAAACCTTCCACAAAATCTTTTTGAACGTCCAGGGTATATGTTCATTGGATGGGCTCAAAAAGAAGATGGTGATAAAGAAGTACCGGAAGAAGTGAAATATACCGATGGGCAGGCAGTGAAAGATCTGTGTGAACCGGGAGAAACATGCCATTTGTACGCTATCTGGAAAAAGAGCGATGGAAGTTTTGAGACGAAGAACATCATTCATGATGACAAGATGTTCTTAGGAGATGTGAATCTTACCGGACAGAATGGAACTGGATACAGCAATGCAAACATTGATTCCAAATCTGCACACATCGACAAAGAAGATGATCCGGGATATTTTACAGACCGTTATGGATCAAACAATAATTAAGTTTTGTTTTAGATCCATGGTTTTAGATCCATGTTAAATCATATGGTTTCAAAAGTCATTACGAGAGATAGATAGAGAACTATTAGTTTTAGATCCATGTTAAATCATATGGTTTCAAAAGGTCAAATAGATTCTACATGGTGCGTAAAAATAAGAATTTATCGAACAGACCTGTTTTGACAGGAGCTGCCGTGTGGCGGCAATTGAAATAGAAGTGAACTACCAACCACCTAAAGGTATGTGGATACGCAGCTGAGAATTTTATCAAAAAAAACAGGAGGAAGCTGTACATGAAAAATAAGTTGAAAAAAAATCTGAAAAAGATCGGAACATTCTTCTTATCTTTGCTCACATTGTTTTCATCTCTCTTTGGCGGGTTAGCAGGAATGCCAACACCGATCACTAACGTCAGTGCCAAAGAAGGAACAGCAACAGTAAGCATGAGTAAAGCAAGAGGCAGTTTTGGGATCAGGGAACTTGGACGAGCGTCCAGTGAAGGCTTATGGAAGATCAAAGCTGGCGGAAAGCAGACATTTTGTCTTGATTCCGGAAAGAGCATGTGCAACGGAGATACCGTGGAGTATAAGACCGCTAATGCCGTGAAATATAGCAAAAAATCCATTGCAAAAGCACTGACTCATTACGAGCAGGGTTCTAAGAGCGAGAAAAGCTTTATCTTAACACAGGCTTATATCTGGGCATGTGGAAAAGGAAAGAGCAAACAGACAACAGTCTATCAGGCAGGAAAAAACATCGATGGTGGATATTCCACATCTGACGCAAAAAAATTCTGCAATGCGATCGATAAGACTGGTCCGCAGGGAACAATCTATTATTATAAAGTAAAGAAATGTGTCAAAGGAAAAAAACATGATTCCCATCAGATGCTGTATCGATTAAATGACACTCCATATACGAAGCCTAAAACAGCTTCCATTGGTGCATCTAATAGTGATTCCAAGCCAAAAGAGATCAGTCTCCAGATCAAGAAAAGAGATGCTGACACAGGAGCTTTATTATCCGGAGCAACCTTCTTATTCTACTGTGACGGGGTCTATGTGGACAAAGCAACAACAGGAGATGATGGAGTTGCAAAGGTCACTTATAGCCGAGCGATCAGTGCATCCTATACCATTCCAAGGGAGGAAGAAAAGGTATATGTCACAAACTGGGATGAACTGTCTGAAAAACAGCAAAAAGAACAAACAGAAGTATTAAAGCGTTATAAATCCAAAGCTGCTGCGAAGAAAGCAGCGAATGCTGAAGCAAAAGCAAAAGTCAAAGCGTCCATAGAATCTCAGATGAATACGAAACATGTATGGACGGTCAAAGAAGGAACCGCACCTTTTGGACATCTGTTAAATGACACGACTCAGACATTACAGGAAGGAAATGGGAAACGCAGCACACTGAAATTTGGGGATGTCTCAAATACATGGAATCCAGTCAAGATTCATTTACATAAACAGTGTAGCGTGGATTACGGAGCAGAAGCTTCTTTTGAAGGTGCGATCTATGGTATCTATGCAGAAGAAGATATCAAGAATTCTGATAACAAAACGGTCCTTTATCCGGCTGGTACAGAAGTTGGAAGAATCACGACCGATAAGAATGGAGATGGCGTTTCCGGAGATCTTCATCCTGGAAAATATTATCTAAAAGAACTTGTACCACCAAAAGGATTCCGCATAACAGCAGAGAATGAAGCAGGCGGAAAGATCAAAGTCTATCTGAACAATACAGATGAAACAGTTGCTGCAAACGAAAAACCAACACAGGGAAAACTAAGTATCAAGAAATACTATGTCACAGGAAGTACAAAAGTCAAAGAGCCGGGTGCTGTCTTTGAGATCAAAAACGTCAACGGAGATGTTGTTGATACGATCACAACAGATTCTGAGGGTGTGGCGACAACGAAACTGTTGCCATACGGATCTTATACCATTCATCAGACAAAAGGAAAAACAGGCTATGAGATGGCACAGGATATGACAAAGACGATCGAGGAAATGAACGGTGATGGGACTCCGATCACTTATACGTTTGAATGTGAGAACAAGGAAAAGAAAGCCCGTATCTCTGTAATAAAGAAGTTAGTCATTGATGATGATGAGACAGATACCCATCAGGAAAAAGAAGAAGTGAAAGCCAAGTTTGAGATCATCAACAAAGCAACAAAAAAAGTTGCCGATACGATCACAACGAATACGGAAGGATATGCAGAATCCAAAGAGCTGGATCCGGGAACATATTATGTTCATCAGATCGAAGGAACTCCAAACTATAAATTTAGTGAGGATTCCGCAGATATCAAGATCGAGGATGGAGATACAGGAAAATACAATCACAATGTTGTATTAAAGAACTATGGTTCCACAAAACTTCGTATCATCAAGAAGATGAGTAAGAATAAACGAAGCAAGGCTGAAGTTGGAGCTTCCTTTACGGTTCTGGATGCATCTTATACCAAAGATATTGAAAAACAGGATCTTGGAAATGCACAAAAAAGGATCGACTATATCAATTCCCTGGACAAAAAAGCAATCCTTGGAGAGATCGTAACGAACAAAGAGGGAAAAGCTGCCCTGATGTTAGACAAATACAGTAAGAAGAATGGATTTGTCGTTATTCAGACCATGGGAGCTGACGGATATGATCTGATGGGAATCTACTATTCCAAAGATCATAACCCAAAGACGGAAAAAGGACAGGATGTTTATGAGATTGAGGCATCTGATCCATACTCTGATTCCGGATGGGTAGAGATCTACAAGCAAAAGAGAGTCGCAGCGGATGAATATGTACCAGAAGTCGGAGCGAAGTTTGAGTTAAAAGAAGCGGATGGACATGTCGTAGAAACACTGACGATCGGAAAGGACGGAAAAGCAAAGACCAGCGAAAAAGTAGCACTGGGAGCTTATATCCTGCATCAGGTAGCCGGTGAAAATGGCTGCACAAAAGAACAGGATAAGCATGACTGGATCGAAGATCAGAATATCGTCTTAACAAAAGACAACAAAAATAAGACTGTCAGCTATTCTTACGATGATAATGAAAAACCGATCGAAGTAGAACTTGTCAAACAATCCTCTGAAACAAAAAAACTGTTAAACGGAGCTGTCTACAAAGTCTATGACAGTGAAAAGAATCAGGTGGCAACATTAACGACAGGAACGACCTCTGACGGGAAAGCATCCTGCAGACTGCCATATGGAACTTATACGATCAAAGAAACAACTGCACCGGATGGTTACAATCTTGATACAGAACAAAGAACCTTTACCTTAAGTGAAAAGTCTGACAGCATCAAGATCAAATATGACAATGCCGGAAACGGAAAAGCAACCTTAAACGAGACAGATACACCGGTCATGGGTTCAATCTCCCTACAGAAGAAAGGAGAGTATCTGACAGGACATGATGGGGATGCAGGATTCACATATGAAGATGATAACATCAATGGAGCTGTTTACGGCTTGTTTGCCAAAGAAGATATCACAAAAGATGATGGAACCGTTGTATGGAAAGCGGGAACAAAGATCGATGAAAAGACAACAAGCAAAGACGGACCAGTGAATTTCACAAGAACAGACAGCGATGGAAAACAGACAACTAATTTCTATCAGGGCCACTATTATGTCAAAGAACTTTCCGGTCCAAACGGATATACCATTGATAAAGAAGAGCATGAAGTCAATATCACATGGGATACGAAACCAGATGCTATGAACAACCTGAATAAAAACAATACTACGCCGGACGTGGAAGATCCAATGGGAAGTGAAGATGCGAAACCATCAACAGGGATCTATGTTCTGGAAAAAGGCGAAACTTTAAACAAAGAATTTGCCAATGCAGAGACGATCACGTTTACATGGGAAAAGGCAGCAGACGGAGTCCAGACAAAAGACGTTTCCCAGAACAAGGACGGAAGTGTTGTTTTATGGAAAGATGGAAACAACTATTATGTATCCACACAGAGAGCCGGACAGGTCATCTACATGAACGCTGTATCAAGTAAGATGTTCTTAAACTGTACAGCACTGACAACGATCAAATTTAAAAACATTGATACTTCACAGACCGTGGATATGTCTGAGATGTTTGCCGGATGCGGAGCATTAAAAGAACTCGACTTATCAAGTTTCAACACATCTAATGTGGAAGATGTATCCAAAATGTTTTACGGATGTTCTGAACTAAAGACAACCTATACACAGGATCAGAAGTTACAGATCACGGATGATTACGTGGCAGCAAAAGGATTACAGATCACAGCTTCTCCAAAAACAGACTTTATGTTAGGAGATAAATACAAAGCCAGTGATTTTGACTTCTCTATGCTCTATGATGATAATGGAGAGGAAACACTGGAAGATGTGACGGACGCAGATGTCAGCTTCAATCCAACCTATGCAGATATGTCTGGAAAACAGAAAGTTCAGATCAGCTTTAAGTCATCCAGTAAATATGCAAAATACCAGACGATTGAAACAACAGTCAAAGTCATCGATCCTGATGATACGAGTGATGTATCCTTAGATACGGCAAAACATGTAAACATCGACCTGAACCTGACTGATAAGCTTCAGAAATACAGCATTCAGTTTATCAAAACAGATAACAAAGGAAATATGTTACCGGGTGCGAAGTTTGCATTAAAAGCAGCCTGTGAGATCGTGGACCGCAATGGAAAGACGATCTTTAAGAAAGGTGATACGATCGCAACAACCGTTTCCGGAGATGATCAGTTTGGTTATCTGGAATTCTTTGGACTGCCAACTGGTATTTATGCAAAAGACGGTGTTGGCAAAGAAATGTATACAGTTGAAGAGATCGAAGCACCACTTGGATATAATAAGTCCGATGAAAAGCTGACATTCAGCGGAGAAGTATTAAACAATACGGCTGCGGACTTTATCCATGACGTGGCATCCCAGGGAAATACCAATACCGATGAAACAACTTACAAACATGATTCCAAGACAATTGTCAACACTCCATCAGATTATGTGCAGGTGAAGAAGTACTGGATCGATGATAACAACTCCATGAACACAAGACCTGTATCAGTGACCATCAAGGCAGAACATAAGAATACACATGAAGTGAAGACTTATGTTCTGAACAAAGATAACAACTGGGCAATGCAGACAGATATCAAGCGTGGTGAAGAAGGAAACTATACGTTTAGCGAGGTTTGTAATGCAGCAAACTACACAAGAGTCAGCAAAGAAGGTGGCGATTGGGATAAAAATACCTATACGTTATCCTATACAAACAAATATGATAAAGGTGGAAGTGTAAAGCTTGTTGTCAAGAAAAACTGGAATGACAGTAATAACAGTGATGGTATCCGTCCGGATTCTGTTGTTGTGAGAGTTTATCAAAATGGTACAGAAATAGATCATAAAACATTAGATGCGAGCAATAACTGGACTGCAGAGTTTAATGATCTTCCTAAAACGGATGATCTTGGCGAAAAGTATGAATATGAAGTCAAAGAAGATTCATCCTCTGTTGTTAACGGAAATGCCAAAACAGGTTATGAAGTGGCATATGAAGTAAAGAAATCAACGGATAAATCTACAGGTATCACAACGATCTCAACAGATATCACAAACACACATAGTCCAGATTCAACGACCAAATCCATTCAGAAGAAATGGAGTGATAACAACGATTCCGATGGCATCCGCCCAGATTCTGTCAAGTTCAATCTTGTCGGAAACGGAAAAGTCGCAGATACCGCAACCTTGTCTGAAAAGAATGGATGGAAAGCGACATCCAAGCTCGTTCCAAAGAAAGAGAATGGAAAAGCGATCACTTATACATGGCAGGAAGTACAAGAAGGTGTGGTCACAGGAGAGAGTCAGATCGGATATAAGGCAACTTATACAACCGATAAAGATGATCCTGATACAACGATCGCAACCAATACCCATACACCGGGAAGAGGAAAGGTAACGATCACGAAAGAGATCGATCCATCTAACTTAAACATGGATATCGGAAGTGCGAAATTTACGTTTGCACTGAAAGGAACCGATGCTTATGGAAAGAAACATACGTACAAGGAAGAGATTGAATTCAGCAAGGATGAAGTAGCAAAACAGTTAAAAGCTCATCCGGGAGAAAGGATCAAACTTTCTGCAACCTTCGATGATCTGATCTACGGTACTTATACATGCAGCGAGAGTGGTGGAGAGAAATACTTTAAGCTCCTGACACTTACATCTGACAGCACCAATGCAACGGTTGACCAGAGCAAAGGAACTGTAACATTTAAGATCGGACCAGAAGGAACTATGGGAAATGCGAAACTGACAGCAGATGCAACTTTCGTTAACCAGATGATCCGTGGATCCGTAAAATTAGTTAAGAAAGATTCCTCCGGAAAACGATTAAAAGGTGTGGAATTTACGATCGAAGATTCCGATGGAAACAAGATCGCCAGTGACACAACAAACGAGAATGGAGAGATTAAGTTTGATGGATTACTGCCGGATAAGTATAAGATCACAGAGACAAAGACACAGAGCGGTAAGACACTGTTAAAAGAACCGATCGATGTAACGATTCCAATGACAGTGACACAAAGCGAAGTGAACGATCAAAATATCGATGTGAGCAATGCGATCAAGCAGGGAAATAACTATTATTTCTATCACTTAACTTATGAGGTGAGCAATGATTCCACACTGAACCTGCCATCAACTGGTGGATTCAGTAATGTCAAGACTTACCTTCCACTGATCGGTGGATTCGTACTGATCTTAGCAGCAGGATTCTATTATCTGAAAAAGAAAAAGGGTATGAAAATCCTGAAGAAGAAAAAATAACAACCAATAATGATCTCACAGTCTTTGGGCTGTGGGATCGTTTCTGTAAAAAAGAGGAGAAGAACCAAATGGAGAAATATTTATATTCTGATCGCAAGATTCTTGAAAATGAAGCAGAATTGTGTAATGATAAGATCAAAGATCATACAGATTGCCAAGAATGCGGAGAAGATTATCTGTTTATGATGAAGGATAATTACCATGAGTTTTCGATTGGTCTAAGTACAATCCTTTCTTGTTTAGCAATGGCAGAAAAAGAAGGAGCTGTTCCAAAAATTCCGTATGAATGGTGGAGTCTGATTAATAGGAGGTATTGATGGATACATTTAAAACAAGACCTGGATCATCGGAAGAGCTGTTGATTACAGAGGAGAATTTTACAAATAAAACAAAAAAGCAGTTTCCATATGTTATGAAAGAAAATGGGAAAAACGTATATAAAGCTATTTGTCCGGCCTGTGATAATCCGATTCGTATTGTAGGATTATATAAAAGAGAAGAAGATGTAAAACGAAAACCATATGGCAGACACACACCATCTGATCTTCCGGGCTTAACAGTATACAATGAAGAAGATTATCTTAATTGCCCATATCACAATCCAAACCAAAGTAACGACGGGGCAAAAAGAAGACCGGGAGATAAGAAATCAAGCTGGATTTATGATCTTATGAAAGAACATTTCGATCTTATCATATCAATTTTGGAAAAAAGTTTACATATATACATTAGTTACTATTTTGCAGAAACATTGTTGCAAAATTGGAAAAATAATGAAGGATGGAGATATTATCATACAAATTATAATAATCTTTCATATATGTTGCTGTATGCCGAAAAATCATATCGAATATTCGGACAATTGATCCGAAAAGACAGTAATGTGGAGAAAGCGATTCTTGAAAAAGGAAAGAATTTTCAATTAGAAGATATAGGAATGAACTATTATCACAAAATCAAACAGAAGGATGGATTTCTAGATGCAGTTTTTTATTTAACCAATCATCAACTAAAAAGAGATGGTGAACATACAGAAGAGATCTATAAATACTGCATTATTGAAGGAGAAAAAGAGATATACAAAGAAAAGATTATTGTGGAAAAAGGCAGATTGTATAAGTTGATTCAGCAGCAACAAAGCAGAAGCAATCGAGAAGAACGATTGATTGAAATAGCAAACAGAGTGTTGTAAACAGCTCGTTTTCATATATATATACATATGGCAAGGAGGATTTAACATGATGATACAATTAAAATCATTTACAAAAGATGCAGCATCAAGAACAAAAGGATTACAGTTGAAAACAAAGTTGGAACATGCTATAAAAGAAGAAAGGAATATATCTGTTGATTTTGATGATATTGACAAATTTGCTTCTCCATTTTTTAACAATAGCTTTTCTGCACTTGGAATTCAGTATGGTTTTGGAACAATAGAAAAAATTGAATTATTAAATATTTCAGATAATGGCAAATTAGTATTTGACTCTTCAATAGAAAATGCAAAATTTTTAACAATGGTTAAGAAAAGTCCCCTTCCTCTGTAGGTAGGGGATGAATCTGAAAAGTAAGAATATCAAAGAAAGGAGTAAATATATGCATCTTGGGTTCAAATATCGGGTTTATCCGACAGAAGAACAGAAAGTATTCTTTGCTAAAAGTTTTGGCTGTTGTCGAAAAGTATGGAATCTTATGTTAGCAGATAAAAATAACCATTACAAAGAGACCGGAAAGACATTACATCCGACACCGGCTCAATACAAAAAAGAATATCCATTTCTAAAAGAAGTGGACAGTCTAGCACTGGCGAATGTACAGATGCAGTTAAATCGGGCATTCAAAAACTTTTTTGAAAATCCGAAAAACTTTCGGTTTCCACAATTCAAATCAAAGAAAAGAAGCCGAAGATCTTATACGACAAATAATCAAAAAGGAACGATACAGATTATGGATCATGGGATCAAGCTTCCAAAGGTTGGTATGATTCATGCTATTGTGCATCGGCTGCCCGGACCGGAATGGATCATTAAATCTGCGACCATATCACAAAAAAGTGACGGTAGCTATTATATCTCTCTCCTTTGCGAAAAAGAAGAAGAAGAGATCACTCCATTACCTGTTTTTGATGAAAAAGTTCTTGGACTGGATTACAAGTCGGATGGACTGTACATGGACAGTAACGGCAGATTGGGAGATATGCCAAAGTTCTTTCAGAAGGCACAAAAGCGACTGGTAAAACGACAACGAAAGTTAAAGAACAAAGATATTCACAGTAAGAACTATCAGAAACAGTTAAAAAAGATTGCAAAACTATATGTACATACCGCGGATCAGAGAAAAGATTTTCTACACAAAAAATCAGCTGCGATCACCAAGCAATATGATTATGTTGTAGTAGAAGATCTGAACATGCGGTCAATGGCAAACAAAGGTTTTGGTAATGGAAAGGCTACACTGGATAACGGATATGGGATGTTCCTTACGATGTTAGAGTATAAATTACATAACAAAGGTGGAAAACTTGAAAAGGTTGATCGATGGTTTCCCTCCAGTCAGTTATGTAGCTGCTGCGGTTTTCAAAATCAAGAAGTGAAAAAACTGAACGTTAGGACATGGATTTGTCCAAAGTGTGGTAGTATCCATGACAGGGATCTGAATGCTGCGGTCAATATCAAGAACGAAGGGTTACGCATCTTACGATCCGCAGCCTAAAAAATAAAAAAGAACAGTAGGAATGGGATAGTCCAAACTTTCTTCTGATCATCAGAAGGATACGCCTATGGACACGAGGGGAAAACTGCTCAGATGAGTGTGATAATAACCGTTGTGGTAGAAATAGGAAGCTCCAACTTCTTTAAGTCGGAGTAGTTCACTTTTATCCTCCAGTCCAATTTCGGATTGGAGAATTTTTTTTGAACATTTTGGTATATTGTAGCTGTATAACTTGCAAACAGCTACATACTTGTGCTATAATAAGAGTATGAAAAGAGAATATAAAGTTACAAAAACAACAACATCACTGATCAAGTATCATTTCGTTTTTTGCCCAAAGTATCGAAGAAAGATATTTCTGATCCATGGGGTAGAAGAACGAATGAAAGAATTGACAAAGGAACAGTGTGAAAAGGATCAGATCGAGATTCTTGAGATGAAATGTGATGTGGATCATGTATATTTATATGTAAGAGCATATCCACAGACAACAATAACAAGGATCATGGGGAGCATCAGAGAGTACACATCAAAAATATTAAGAAAGGAATTTAAAGAACTATCAAAAATGAGTTCTCTTTGGACTAGATCTTATTTTGTTAGCACAGAAGATTTTATTAGTCTGGATACGATCAAATGGTATGTTGAGCAGCAAAAAACTAGAGGGTAAGTAAAATTGGAGGTAGATTATGAGTAAGGTAAAAAAAGGAAAACGAGTGGCAGCAGCTGCGATGGCTGTTGCGTTATCTATGGCTACGGTAACGACTGGTGTGTTGCCGAACACAGAAGTTCATGTTCATGCAGAAGAGTCGGATAGAACGTGGACTAAATTGGCTGATTCTAGCGTAGATGGTTTTTATTATAGGGAAGATCAGCATGGAAATATCGAGTGTGTAACGGATAAAACCTATGTATACACATCATATGATCAAATGGTTAAAGAAATTGCTTCTATGGCAAAAAGAATCTTTCTTGAAAATAAATATGCAAGGTATGATCTTGATATTCCAGTTGAAATAAAATCGGATCATACGATTGAAGATATTGAGAATGGAAAATGTGATAAAGATATTCATAATGAAATTTATAAAGATACAGGGAAGCCAAATGAAGGGCATACAATGTCTGCATTTACTGTTGGAGGAGGCAATCTGCTGGCAGAGAATCGTTCAGATGGGATAAAATATTCAGATGGTGAATATAAAGGATACTATTCTGGAAGTGGCGGATATGGAGATAGACGGGATAGATATCAAGAAGCGACAAAAAAATTAGATGAAGTTATTAAATCATTGAATCTTGATGGGAAATCGGATTATGATAAATTTAAAGCAGTTACAAACTGGATTGTTTCAAATGTGCGATATGATGAAGATAACGAAACAAAATACCAACACGATTTAACCGGAGCCGTTTTAGATGGATTGGCAGTTTGTGATGGGTATGCAGGGACTTTTTATTATATGGCAAATGCTGTAGGTTTAAATGCTTTGTTTGAAGATGGCATAACAAACAGTAATAGAATTCGACATGCTTGGAATCTGGTCGAGATTGATGGAACATACTATTATACAGATCCTACAAATGCATATTTTAAAGAGGATGGAGAACCTGGGAAAGAACTGCTGCCGGGTCAAAAATATTTATTCAGTCTTTATACTCCAGATGATACTACAATTGAAGATACCTACAAAAATATCTCAGAGGATGACTATTTGAAAGAACATTCTGTATGTAAAGGAAATCACAATCTTCGAGAGAATGGAGGAAAATCTGCTCAATGTACAACACCTGCTACAATACATTATGAATGTACAAACCCTGGCTGCCTATATGAATACGATGTAGAATCATCCCCAGCTTTAGGACATGCATGGGATGAAGGCAAGATCACACAGGAACAATCCTGTGATAATCCAGAAATTACAACATATACATGTACCAGAAGTAATTGTAGAAAGAAGAAACAGGTAGAAACCAAACCCGCACTTGGTCATACATGGGATGAAGGGAAGATTACAAAAGAAGCAACCTGTTCCGAAACAGGAGTTAAGACTTATACATGTAGTCGCTGTGGTGGAACAAAGACCGAAGAGATCCCAAAAACAAAACATGACTATGAAGAGCATGTAGTAAAAGCTCCTACTTGCACAGAAAAAGGTGTTAGCTATTATGTATGTAAAAACTGTGGACTTACAACATCAAGACGACAGACACCTGCGACCGGTCATATCCACACAGAAGTACGGAATCAGAAAGATGCAACTTACAAAGAAGAAGGGTACACCGGAGACACTTACTGTAAAGATTGTGGTAAAAAGCTGGAAACAGGAACCGTGATCCCAAAATTGGTAGAGAAAGAACATGATTACGGCGAATGGGTTCTTGATCAGGCGCCAACGTGCAAAAAATACGGAGCAAGACACAGAATCTGCAAGAACTGCGGAGATCGAGAAGTCGATGTGCTTGATAAGGTCGATCATACATGGGAACTTGTCTCAACAACACCTGCTACATGTACCATTGGAGAAATCCAACATTATAAGTGCAGCGTTTGTGGAGAGACAAAAGATGTGACATTAAGTAATCCATTAGGAGAACATTCCTGGGATAACGGAAAGGTTACAAAAGAAGCTACCTGCACCAAAGATGGAGAAAAGACTTATACCTGTACTGTCTGCAATACGACAAAAACGGAAGTCATTCCTGCTACCGGACATCAGCACAAGGAAGTAAGGAACGCAAAGAAAGCAACTTGCACCGAAGATGGCTACACAGGAGATACTTACTGCACCGACTGTAATACAAAACTGGAATCCGGAACAGTGATCAATAAACTCGGTCATACATGGGATAATGGTGTTATTACCAAAGAAGCAACAGAAACAGAGGAAGGTATCAAGACTTATACCTGTAAGACATGTGGGGAAACAAAGACAGAGAGTATTCCTATGGCATATCATCACTGGGATCAAGGAACGGTCACAAAAGAACCTACTTGTACAGAAAAGGGAGAGAAAACACATCATTGCACCGATGAAGGATGTGATAAAACATGGATCGAAACGATTCCTGCGACTGGTCATCAGCACACAGAAATCAGAGATAAAAAAGAAGCTACTTGTGAAGAAAATGGGTACAGTGGAGATACTTATTGCAAAGACTGTGGCCAGTTGATCAGCAAAGGATCTGAGATCAAAGCAAAAGGACATACTTGGGATAATGGAAAAGTAACTGAAGAAGCTACCTGTAAGAAAGAAGGAATAAAAACTTATACATGTAGTATCTGCGGTGACACCAAAACAGAAGCAATTCCAAAGAAAGAACACAGCTTCGATGAAGGAAAGGTAACTAAAAAAGCTACCTGTATCGAAGATGGCTTAAAAGTCTATACATGTAAAAATTGCGGAGAAACAAAAGAGGAAATCTTAAAAGCAACAGGACATCAGCACACAGAGGTCCGCAATGAAAAGAAAGCTACATGTAAGGAGAAAGGCTACAGTGGAGATATCTATTGCGCCGACTGTGGAGAGCTGATCAAAAAAGGCTCTGCGACAGAAAAAGCCGATCATACATGGAAATTGACCAAAGAACAAAATGCAACTTGTGAAGCAGATGGAAGCAAAACGTATACTTGTGAAGTTTGTGGAGAAACAAAAACAGAGACAATCAAAGCTACAGGACATCAGTTTAGTGCGTGGAAAACAATTCAGGAACAGAGTGTCTTTAGCGATGGAGTTCAAGAAAGAACCTGTAGCATCTGTGGAAAGAAAGAAACAAGAAATACAGGAGAAAAATTAAAAGCAACGATCACAACCAATGCATCTTCCTTAAAACTTAAACGCAGACAGTCTACAAAGAAATTTGTTGTATCCGGACTTGCAAAAGGAGATTCCGTAAAATCTTGGGCGAGCAGTAACAAAAAAATCGTTAGTGTGTCTGGAAAAACAAATGGTACATGCACGATCAAAGCAGGAAACAAAACTGGAAAAACTAAGATTACAATCACATTAGCATCAGGGCTTAAAAAAGTGATCAATGTGACGGTTCAGAAAAATGCGGTTGCTTGTACATCCATTAAAAATGTACCAAAGAAGCTGACATTGAACCGAAAGAAGTCTTATCAGTTGAAACCAGTAATCAATCCGATCACATGTACTTACAAAGCGAAATATAAGACTTCTAACAAAAAGATCGTAAAAGTGACATCAAAAGGAAAGATCACAGCAGTGAAGAAAGGCAAAGCGAAAGTTACGATTATTGCTGGAAAGAGGAAGTTTGTTTGTACTGTAACAGTTAAATAGCATCATATGTAATAAGGCAGATCAGAAATGGTCTGTCTTTTTTTATATGTGATTTTTTATTTTTCTAAAATCTCTCATATTTGTAGTAAGAAGATAAGAAAGGAAGTGTTTTTTATGAAACCAGAACCAATAGATTTACAGAATATTGGAAAAGTTTATCACAATGAGAACGAAGCTGTTTGTAATGAAGAAAATTATGAAGATGAAACAAAAGAAGAAAATCTTTGCTGCAGACAGGTTAAGAGAGGGGAGGTTTATTTTGCTGATTATTATTATGATAATGGAATATTAGCAGATAAACGAAGACCAGCTGTGATCGTAAGTAATCATGGAATCAATGAGAAAGCCCCATTTGTAAAAGTTGTTTATCTTACAACAGCTCCAAAATCAAATCATCCTGCTCATGTTAAAGTACAGTGTGGGAAACCCGGCACTGCTCTCTGTGAAAAAAGTCAGACGATCTCAAAAAGTTTTTTGGAAAATTATATCGGAACACTTACAGAAGAAGAAATGTTTCAGATTGATCGAGGAATTCAAATAGGATATGGCATCAAAAATAATGTTTATGACTATGATAATGAGGAGGATTCTTTCGTAAAAGATATTGCTAATTACATTCAAGAAATGGACCATTTGCTATCAAAATTATGTGACTTAAAAGAGCTTGATCAAAAAGCAAGACATATAGATATAGAACAATTATTAGGAAAAGATGTTATAGCATTAGGAAGGATTCTTCCTGATAGCGGATTAGAAGCAGTTCGTGCTGCTATGGTAAGCCAGGCTGATAAAGAACAAAAGAAGATTCGAGAAAAATTGGAGTTAATGATTGGAAAACGATAAGTGTTTTCAGAAAGGCAGGATATCATGTATCAGGGAATAGAAATTGCAGACTATATTTTGAATTATGCAGAGCAGTGTAATTATCAGATCACAAATCTGCGTTTGCAGAAGATATTATATTATATACAGCTTAATTTTTTGAAACAATATGATCATGTGATCTTTAAGGATGATATTCTTGCCATGCGCCATGGTCCATGTATTCAAAGTGTATATGACAGATATCATATCTGGGGAAGACATTCAATTATTAAAAAAGATCATGATGCTTTTCAGTTAAAAGAAAAAGAAGAAACGCTTATAAAACAGGTTGTAGATGCATGTATGCTGCTGCCTGAATATGAATTAGCAGATCGTTCTCAAAAAGAAAATGGTCCATGGTATCAGACATTTTTTGTAAAAAGAGAAGAAGTGATCCCAGTAGAATGTATGAGAAAATATGTAAGGGAGTAAAGGGGAAGATAGAATGTTAATAAGATTCAATTTAGGAAATTTTTTATCATTTTCGGCAACTGAATTTGGCCTATCTGAGGAAATTTCTATGATCGCTGATACGAAAATAAAAAATAAGAAAAGACATATTTTCGATAATGATGAGATTCAATTATTAAAATTTGCAGCTTTGTATGGAAAAGATATAACAGACACAAAAAATCTGGTAAAAGCTATGAGGTTTATGAAAGATGTAATTTTAAATGGACTTCCATCTGATTGTCAGAAAGTCAATTGTCCAGATCAAACAAAACCAAGCTATTTTGAGTTGGAAATGATGATTCATAACAAATATTATGCTTACGGCTTTCAAGTAATCTTAAGTCAAGCCGAATTTACTTCAGAATGGTTGGTGGAACTGAAAAGCGATGGAAGTGAAAGAATCATTTATGAAAATGGATTTGCTCATACCGAAAATAGATTACGACTACCATCAGCAAAAGAAGAAGTGATGCAGAATGTATACAAATGGATCAAAGAAGATTTTATAGTATATTCTTCTGATCTTAATCAGCCTGATAATCTGATCTTGAATGAAGATAAAACATATATTGCATCATTCGAAAATTGCAAGGATCGAGATGAAATTTATGCTTTTGTTCAAGAATATCTAAAATTAGCAGAAAAAATGAAGATTCAATTAATTATAACAACAAAGGCAACAAAGCTAATGGATTTGAAACTGCTACGAAGAGATGAGATCTGGTTTATTTCCAGAAGAAGGACAAAAAATCATTCGATTTATTCTTTGGATGAATTTGATGATCGTTTTGACAAAAATCTTGAGATCGCATATCTGGATGGAAGATTTGATTAAATCACCACCGCACACTCGTGACTTTAGTCGTGAGTTAGGTGGTGCTTCTATTTAAACAGAAAGAAAATTTTTATATATGAAAAATATAAATTATGGAAAATCTCATATTTATAATAAGAAAATCATAACCAGAAAGGAGATTACGACATGAAGATACTTTCCACATATAAAGTAAAGATCAAGACATACAATTATATCTTTCGCGGAACCGTGGAAGTCTATCGTCATGCCGTGGACTTTCTGATCAATGTCTGTCTGAAAGAATGGGCAGAGATCAAAAAGATCGATCTGTCACTATCTCGTCAGCAGTATGTGGAACGGCTATGCCATTTTACGAAGAAGCATCCGGAAACGGTTTATGACTTTGACAAAAAGTTTTATAAGTTTCCGAGTTTCCTTCGCCGTGCTGCGATCAATGAAGCGATCGGCAAGGTCTCTTCTTACAAGAGTAATCTGAAAAACTGGGAAGAGAAAGACCCAAACACTCGCGGACGTAGACCTTCGTTTCCAAGAGCTGGATATATCTGCCCATGTATGTATCGCAAAAACATGTATCAGAGGACTGGAGCCTATGAAGCAAGGATCAAGGTATATATCCGAAATACCTGGGACTGGCTGGACATCAAACTCCGAAAATCTGACATGGATTATATCGATCGTAGATGTTCCGGTCGGAGAAAGTGTGCTCCTGTGTTACAAAAACGTGGAAAAGAGTGGCATCTGGACTTCCCATTTGAAGAATTTTTAGAACTATGTGACGTGGATGTTGCGGACCGGATCATCTGTGCGGTCGATCTTGGGATCAACTCTGCTGCAACGATCAGCGTGATGTGTAGTGACGGCACTATCCTTGGAAGACATTTCTTAAAACTTCCAAAGGAACAAGACTGTCTGACGCACAGCATCAACCGGATCAAGA
>OGUL01001605.1_pt1 | contig 18355 bp, 16 predicted proteins | sample 1553651 | NCBI WGS metagenome assembly OGUL01 (sample SAMEA2580048, study PRJEB22360) | human gut metagenome | biome: human gut; feature: human-associated habitat; material: faeces | place: Denmark | collected 2008/2010
TACCAACTCACCGACAAAGTGTTAGGTCTTATTGTCATAACATCTCGGACAGCACACCCATTTTTCAAAGTGTTGACTCTTATTGTCATAGCCTTCATATCAACTCACTTTGTTAAAACTGTGCAAATTTATACTGTCCCTTTATTGCAACATGAACAATCATCTACCACCCTCCACCGCTAATTCTTCGGAAAAATGTAGGTATCATGTCACTACCCTGCTCGGCAATAAAACAGGCTCGCAGTAGGGGTATTTTGCATGAGTTTTATACGCCACCGTAGAGCATCATGCCGCCACTGAAAGTTTGAGGTAGACATTCGTAGGGGCCGCTATAACAACAAAGTCCGCATCAGAGTATGCAGCCTTTGCATCCAGAGTTGCGGTCAGGTTCAGTTCCTTTTCTGCGAGATACTTCTCGATATAGTCATCCTGAATCGGGGACTTACGATTGTTAATCATGTCCACTTTCTCTGGGATAATATCCACCGCTGTTACCTTATGATGCTGAGACAGCAGCGTTGCGATGGAAAGACCAACGTATCCTGTACCCGCAACAGCGATTTTGTAATTTCTCATCTTTTTTACTCCTCCTTACCTTTTCAACCCGTACTGTTGAAAAGGATTTTTCATCTATTCACACATCAACCTGATGTTTCAACTTACTAATTTTTATTTCAGCCAACACAAAGAGCGGATAGGCTCGTACACCTGTCCGCTGGCTGTCACCCCACCCTCTTGGTTGAGATTTCTTCCTGTGCAGCATTTCTGCCACCCAAAAAGATCAGTCGTTCATTCTTCGGGTAAGAAAATATGAACTTCGGGTTGCGGAGCCTTTCATTCTCTGCCGTACCCTTGTCCCTATTATGACAGCCGCGTATTATTTCACACTCCCCTGTGACTAAAATTGTTTTATTCTCTAAATCAACTAAACTCATTGCATTTGTCTCCTTATTTTCGAAGCGTATATATCAAGTTTCACTACCTCTGTTCAGATAAAGCACTTCCAATGTGTTGTTCATAAACCAGAGTGCTCCTTACAAACGCAGGTAGTGATACCGAAAGTTCTTATGATAAAATCATCTTTTGTTGCTGAACCTAGGTAGCGAGATAAAAACTGCTCTCGCAGCTCTACCCGCATCTTAAAAAACGCCGTAAATACGCTATTTTTCCAGCGTTTTCACTATGTACATCTCACCACCTGCGTTCGGTTAGATGAGATTATTTATCATCAGCACTCTCATCTATCATTTTCTCCTGTACAACTTCATCGTTTTTTCTACGACATCATCCCAGTTGTCTTTCTCGCAGATAAAGTCTGCCGCCTGTTTTTTCAGCTCCATCACTTTTTCTGGATGATCACAGGCATCTTGCAGCTTTTCCTTTAAGTCCTCTACATCCGACTTTTTGAAAATCAATGCCTTATCTTCCACAACTTCTGAGCACTCTGGAATGTCAGAAACCAGACAGCAATTACCATAACTCATTGCTTCTAACAAGCTCAGCGGCATTCCTTCCAAGTCAGACGGTAATGTGTACATATAAGCGTTGCTGTAAAGTTCACCTAATATTTGCTCTTGCACGAATCCAGTAAAGATAATTCTATCATCACCTTTTGCTAGATTCTTCAACTCCTTTGTAAAAGAATCTGTATCGCTAGAACCTCCGGCAATAACCAGTTTTTTATTAGTTTTGACATTTTTAAATGCTTCAATCAGATATCTGATTCCTTTTTCCGGAACCAGTCTGCCAAGAAATAATATATAAGAATCCTTTGTCAGTCCAAACTTTTCAGTAATCAGTTCAGCTTTTTTGATTTCTGGTCTATTCACACCGTTTGGAATAAATATTGTTTCTCGGCCATATGTATTTTTGAAATAATTCTGAACACCTTTACTCAGAACAATAATTTCATCTGCATATTTTGCAGCGTTCTTTTCACCTTGACGAATAAACTTGGATCCAAACCCTGATTTCCATTTTTCACGCTGCCAATCTATGCCATGAATAGTAACCACAACCCTTTTACCAAACATCTTCGGCAGCCATGCAAAAAAAGCCGGACCTTCTGCATGGATATGTACCACATCGTATTTCCCAAATGCGCTGTAGAGAGCAGCAAAGAAAGAAGAGCTTACAGCAGCAAGCCCTTTTCTCTCAATAGTTGGAACAAATTTTTGGCAGATACCATCATATTCGGTTTTCTTATCGTACTCTGCACCGCTTACATGGTGACCTGATCTGTTGTAACAAGTCACCTGACACCCATATCGTACCATTCTGGTGCTTAGTTCTTTGACAACAATCTCTATCCCACCCTCACGGGACAGACGCTTTTGTCCGAACATGGACACCGCAAATTTATCTTTCATAATATTTCCCCACTGTATTAGTCAATAGAAACCAGACACAAAACTTTTTTATCGTCTACTTCTCTTTAGAGTAGCGCTTCGCCATCCCACCTTCATTCATGTGGGCTGTCGAAGCGCTACTCTGTCATTGGCTATGGAAAACGCGGCAATGCGACGATTTTCCTTTCACCAAGTCTTTTTATTTTCCCTTACATTGATCCTTCCTTGCCAAGAACAGTCTTCACTGTCTTAAACAAGATCTTGATATCAAGTGCAGGTGTCCATTCCTTTATATACTTTGTATCAAGTCTTACGACTTCCTCAAAGTCCGTGATATCACTTCTGCCGCTGACCTGCCACATGCCGGTGATACCTGGCTTGATTGCAAGTCTAGCACGGTGATGAATCTCATACTCAGAAACCTCTCCCGGAAGCGGTGGACGTGTTCCCACAAGACTCATATCGCCTTTAAGTACATTAAAGAACTGTGGAAACTCATCAAGACTCGTTACTCTAATGAAATTACCAATACCAGTTTTCTTTGTTCCATCTGGCAGGATCTTATTTCCTATAACTCGTGGATCAAAGTCAAGCTTAAACATCTTTCCATCTGCTACACGGTTTTGCTTCATCAGCTCAGCTTTTCTTGCTTCTGCATCCATGTACATACTGCGGAACTTATAGATCTTAAACTTCTTTCCATTCTTTCCTATACGCTCCTGAGAGAAGAATATCGGTCCCGGAGAGCTAATATAAATAACCGGAGCTACAAATATGAAAATGATAACTGTAAGCAGACATCCAACAAGTCCGCCTGCAATATCCATTACACGCTTAAATAAAAGCTGTTTTGGTGATGCATAGTTTAAACTGGTTGTAAGTACTGTGTAGGAACCAATCTTTTCCACAAACTGAGGACGATCCTCCACTGCCGCGATCTTTGACAGTCTAAGATGCATCGTCACACCAGTTTCTTCCAGCTTTTTAATAAGCTCCTCTGGATATGGCTTATCATCTGGAACAACGATAAGTACCTCATCTATCCACTGCTGGCACACATACATCGGAGCGTCTTTGCTGTTTGCAATCACATTCACACCGGCAATGCTCTGACCAGCCATATCTTTGTCAACAATAACTAAGCCGCTAATTAAGAACTTTCCATAATTATTTAACTTAACTGTCTCAACAACCTCTTTTGCCTCTGCCTTTGTTGTCACAATCAGCAGTGATCTGCGATTTCTATCCCACTTGCCGCTTGCTAATACGCGTTTCCAAGCTAATCTTGTAGTGTAGGATAATATAAAATATACTACAAGAGTAATGCCAAATGTCATTCTTGAGTAAGCTGCACCTTCCTGCATAACAAACAGGTAAGCACTTCCCAAAAGACCAACGGCAACCACATTTCCAGCCGTTGCTATCAGTTCCCTGTAGCGTCCTCTCTGAGTTACATGATGCAGCATATCAAGCATAAACATCGTGACAAGATCAGCAAGCTCTAACACAATTGCCATATTGCGGTAAACAAGATCATTGTAGGGATTTATACCCAGTCCATTGATCAGATATGCGAGATAAAACGCTATCTGCAGGCAGATCATGTCGATCAGGATAAAATCGGTGTGTTTAAACCAACCTTCAGATTCTTTTCTGTACATTTCTTCTTTTTGCCCTCCCTTATACAGCCGCAGCATCCCCCCTAATTTTTTTCTTTAGGGAGATTCTGCGGCTGTCTTCATCGAAAGTCCGTCATATTTACTATATCGGTTTATATAATATTATCCTACATTTACAAGATCAAGTCAAGTGCCATATTTGTCAAAAGCAAACTTTTTTTGCTGTTCGGTGTCAGTCATTGTCACTAACTCAAAATTAAAAGACCGCTTCCACCATGCTTTCACACAGCTTCTGCGGTCTTTTTCTTATCTTGTCTTAATCATGCAGTGCGTCGTCTTTTCCGACTAAAATCCACACATCATAGAAATCAAATTTCTTCTGGCTGTCTGGTATCTTCACGTTTGTATCGGCATTAGGGTCGGCACTATCAAGTCCTTCCTCGCGGTATTCCGCATTTGGGAAAAGGTCATATACACCTTCCGGTGCATTTCCACCTGCCGTCACGTAGACAACAGTGTGATCACTAATCTCTCCCTTATAATCTGCCATTACAACGTTTGTGAAGCCCTTTCCCTGAAGAAAACGCTTCCAGTAAGCAGCAACACCGGCTTTTCCAGTTCCATTTAACACAATAATCCGTGGGTTATCTGCAGAAAACAAATCTGCTTCTGTACTTTTAGCTGACTCTGTTACAATACTTTGTGACTCTGTCTCGCTCGTAGTCTCTGACTCACTTTCCAGATGACTTTCAGTCTCAAATTCAGATTCAGACTCAATCTCGGTCTGAGTTTCTGTCTGAGTTTCTGTCTGGACCTCTGGCATACTGCTTTCTGCCTCGCTTATTGTCTCACTCTCTGGCTCTGCTGGCACAGTTACCTGCACCACATCCTTTGTTGCCGCTTCCTTACTTTCTAACTCTCTTATGTACTCCTGACGTTCATTTGCCTGTGAACGGGAGTAGTAAAACAGGTAGCCCATACCGCAAAGCAGTACCAGTACAACCAGTACATACAAAAACGCATGCACACCTGAATTATCCTGCCTACGTCGTCTGTTGCCTGCCATCACAAAACTCCTTTGTCAGTCAAATTATTTGCTCTCCTTAGCTGCTGCGGATGTCTCTTCTTCGGTTGCTTCCTCAGTTGCAGCCTCAGATGTCTCAGCCTCGGTTGCTTCCTCAGAAGTTTCCTCTTCCTCGTCTACAACAGTGATATCCTCATCCGGGATAACCTTTGTCATAACAACAAACGGTCCAAGGTTCTCGAAGGTAACAGTGATCTCACCAGTCTTCTCGTCGAACTTATCCAGCTCAAGATACTTCATTTCCTTGGTTTCCTGATCGATGGTCATAAGGGCAAGATCTTCCTCGTCCATACCAACAGTCAGCTCACAAGTAAACTTAACCTGTACGTGTCCATCCATATCGTAGGAAATTGCATCCAGATCCTCGATTGCCAAATCAACAAAGGAAGTCAGTGCTTCGTACTGCTGCGGCAGAATTACGTTGTCCTTATTTGTAACCTGCGGCTGTACCTCAAATTCACCCTTTGTAGCAATGGTAAACGGTCCTACATGGTTGAAGGTGCCAGTGATTGTTCCAGTCTCAGCGTCGAACTCATCCGGCTCGATAAAGGAAACGGTTCCGTCATCTGGGTTTGTGGTGACAAATAAAAGATCTTCTGCATTCATATCCTTCAGTGCATCAATGGTCATGGTCAGCTTAAACTCACCAGTCTCCTTGATCTGAAGTGCCTTAGAATCATCAACAAGCATATCTGCCATTGCAAACATTGCCTTGTAATCATTTAAGTTTATCTCAGTACCATTGTTTGTTACAGCAGTCTCTTCCTCTGCATCTTCTGCGTCAGTCTCAGCTTCGCTTACTGCCTCAGTTTCAGTTTCTGCTTCGGTCTCAACTTCACTCTCAGACTCAGCTTCTGTCTCAGCCTCAACACCCGCATCTGCCAGTGCTTCCTTTAAATCCTTTACGAAATCAGCAAGGGACTTAGCTGTAGATACGTATGTCTTTTCTTCTCCATCTTTGCTAATATGAATCTCAAATGTACTAAACTTCTCGTTGAATGCCTTTACAGCAGTCTCAACATACTTATTCTCATACTCAACGCGGCCCTGATCTTTAACAACAATGGTCTCACCCTCTGCCAGATCTGGTGCGTCTGCCTGTGCATCGGAAAGCTTCAGCTGCAAGCTGTTGTTTACCTCCATAACAGAAGTCAGTTTCTCTTCATCATTGAAATTCTCAACAACATCTGCTACCTCATTATCCTTATACAGATCTGGGGTAACTTCCTTAATAACGAGCTTTGCGCCATCTTTCAGGTCAAGTGTTCCCTCTTCCACTACTGGATCCTTCGGGCCAGATGTTCCGATACTCGGGGCAGCCATAGCCTGTGCGGTTGGAACAGCAGCCAATGCGATTGCGCAGAAACCTGCAGTCAGTTTTTTCATAGTTTTCTCCTTCCTCACTATTGCTTTATTAACACTAGTGGTACGCCCACTATGGTGGGTTTCAAATTAATAAATTAATTTTTCTTTTCTTCGCCTTTTTATATTTCGCGATAGAAAAGTTTTATTATCAATTCCTGAAGTGCATCCTCATCATAATAAAACTCATCATGAAGCTCACCAAGCTGATCCTCGCCCTCAAGTATATAATAGCTGTCCGGTGTTAGGTTCGTGTTGCTAAATGCATCTGCCAGGGATAGATATTTGTTTTTAGTAATATCGGTCTGCATCCAGTCGCTGCACGCTTCTAAACTGTCCCATACAGACGATGCATCCTCTTTTACCATGGTTCCAAACTCATCCATAAAGGACAAGACAAAGCTTTTTTGTCTCTCAATACGTCCCTCATTACTAAAGTCAACAGCCGTATCTCGCTGCTGCACATAGGCGCGGACATTGGATTCATCCAGTGTCACGACATTGCCTGTTGTTAATTCTGGATATTTTGCAGCCAAGTCATCGTTTGGAACCGTAACGGTGACACCGCCAACTAGATCATTTATCATCACAATTGATGTCTGGTTTGATACCATATATCCATCAATCGGAAGATTGTTAAATAAAGTGCTGACGGCTGTCTTTAAATTCTCACAGCTAGCCTCACCGCCATCCCCGTTCGTGTAGGCATAACCAAGGTGCGTCACATAGACACCTAAATCATCGCCATTTCGGCTAAAGCGGTGAACCTCCGTCATCGTATCACGGTTGATCGCGACAACAGACATTTTCTTGCTTACCTCATCAAGCACAATCAGCATAATGCTGTCTGCTCTGGCTTTATCACCATAGGTGGCTGTCTGTTTTAACTCATCAAATGAGTCTAGACCGGCATAGAGAAGTGTAGTTACACGGTTATTATACTGATATTTTTTACCGTTGTACTCAGTATAACGATATCCGGCACCCACGTCAACTGAATTTGTACCGGTGACGTGATAATTTTTTCGCCTGTTCAGCTGATTTACAACAGATGCGCTGCCAAGTGCGACAGCCACTGCTGCAACTATAATCCCAATCACAAGTGGCTTTTTGTTTCTTCCATGGCGGTGGTGTCTATGGTGCTTGTGATGTCCATGATGTCTCGAAGTGCTATCTATGCGTTGCTTGCTTTCCATTATTTTTTGCTCTTCTTTTTCTTATCATTTTGCTCTTCGCCATAGCCATATCCGTAACCATAGCCATAGCCATATCCGTAGCCGTAACCATAACCGTTTGGATCAGCACCAACCTTATTCAGAACGGCTCCAATAATCTTTACACCGGCATATGTCAGCTGACGCTTCATACGGATCGCCTCTGCGCGCTCAGTCACGCCCTGCTCAAGCACCATAACGGTTCCATCACAGCTCTTTGCCACAATCGCGCCATCGATAACCGCATTGATCGGCGGCGTATCGACAATGACATAGTCATAATTTGCCTTCAAAATTTCCAAAAACTGTTCAAACATCATATCAGACAACAGTTCACTTGGATTCGGAGCAGCTGCTCCTGTAAATACCATATCCATATTTGGATTATCGGTGCGGTATACTATATTCTCAAGACGGCAGTTTCCACTCAGATACTCGGTAAGACCAACCACCTGCTCATTAATCTGGTAACGGCGCAGTGTCTTAGACTTACGAATATCACAGTCTACGTAGACAACAGCCTTATTCAATGCAGCAAAGCTCTTTGTAAGCTGAATTGCAACAGAGGATTTTCCCTCCTCCTTATGAGCACTGGTAACTGCAATGGCCTGAATGCCTTTTCCACTCAACTGAAGATTTCCTCGAAGGATATTCACAGCCTCCTGTGCTGCATATGGAAGATCCGCAATCTGAGGATAGACAATTTTTAGTCTCGCTTCGTTTAAATTCGGTATGGATTCCATCATTTCTTTTTCTCCTTTCCGAAATTCTTTGCATATGGAACGCTGGCCAGAAGCGGAACACCCAGATAACGTGTGACATCATCCTCTGATTTGATTGTTGTATCCATAAGCATACGCACAATCAATACACCTGCTGCAAGTACAAACAGAAGAATACCGCCTAATGCACAGTACTTCTTCATGCTCGGCTTTACCTCTGCAACTGCATGAATAACAGACTCATCAATTACAGACGGCATACCATTTCCGACGATCTGATTGATCTGATCCGCACTGATGTTTAACAGAGAGTTTGCAATGTTGCGGCTCATCTGTGGATCAGTTGTCGTAACGCCGATACGAATTACATGGCTGGAATCTGGGTTTGTTACCGTAACAATCTCGCCAAGCTGCTTATAGTCCATATCAAGCTGCTGCTCATCGATTACACGCTCAAGAACGGTACGGCTCTTGATAATGTATGCATAGTCCTCTGTCAATGCGGAGCTTAACTGCAGATCTGAGAAAGACAAGAGCGACTCATTACTTGTAATGTAAAGACTGGCTTCTGCGCGGTATGTTGTCTCAAGCAAAAATGCACAGTATGCGCCGCCTACTACTGCTCCTGCCAAAAGTGCAATGAACAAAAGCTTCCATTTGTGAAGCAAAAGACGTGCAATCTCCATAAGATCAATTACATCTTCTTCCTGTTCCTGCGAGTTGATTCTTTTTTCCATCTCCATAGAGGAAAGTTCTCCTTCTTGCTAAATTCTTAATAAATCGTGACAAATGGGCTTTGTCACGTAGTGAGGTCAGCAAAAGATCAATGATCCTCGCTGCCCTGTCCGTAATATGCATTTGCACCATGCTTACGGAAATAGTGCTTGTCGAGCAGATACTGATGAACTCGCTGTGTTCTTGGGTTTAATGTCATAGTGTTGTAAGCCATCTCAGCAACCTTATCGAGAACAACTGCATTATATACTGCTCCTGCCGGTGTGCGTCCCCATGCAAATGGTCCGTGATTCTTTACTACTACACCTGGAACTGCCATCGGATCCTTTCCTGCAAAGGTCTCAACAATAACATTACCAGTATTTAGCTCGTATGCTTCCTCGATCTCCTGTGCAGTCAAATCTCTGGTACACGGAATATCACCATAGAAATAATCGGCATGTGTAGTACCAAATGCCGGAATGTCAAGTCCTGCCTGTGCGAATGTAACACCATAAGTAGAATGCGTATGTACAACGCCTCCTGTCTCTGGAAATGCCTTGTAGATGACAAGATGTGTCGGTGTGTCTGATGATGGCTTGTACTTGCCCTCAACTACATTGCCTTCCATGTCTACTACAACCATATCTTCCCATGTCATAGTCGCATAGTCGACACCGCTTGGCTTAATTACAACAAGACCCTTTTCGCGGTCAATTCCGCTGACATTGCCCCATGTATAAATAACCATACCCTTAGCAACAAGATCCATGTTTGCTTCGTAAACTTCTTTCTTTAGCTGTTCTAACATCTTTCTCCTCCTGTCTTCATGCGTCTTTTGGCGTAAATATACAGCTAGTTATAATTATGCTACTTTTGGCACATTCTGTCAATATTGCTGAAGTTTTCTGCTCAAAAAAAGATATCCATTCCCTTTGCGCTGTGTCCCTCTAAGGCGAAATGGATATCTCTTTAATTTTCGCATATTGCTAATGTTCTGTCAAGTTAGAAATCGGCTAATTTTCTTGTTTTTCTTACCATAAATCAGCCAGATCATAAATCAGCTTTTCTGTCTTGTCCCATCCAAGGCATGGATCGGTGATGGATTTTCCATAGCAGTGCTCTTCTACCTTCTGGCTGCCGTCCTCTAAGTAGCTTTCGATCATGAGTCCCTTTACAAACTTATGAAGATCTGGTGATATGTGGCAGCTATGCATAACGTCTTTACTGATTCGAATCTGCTCTTCGTACTGCTTGCCGGAGTTTGAATGGTTTGTATCGATGATTACTCCCATGTTTGACAGATTTCTCTTTTGATACTGCTCGTAGAGATTTCTGATATCTTCATAGTGATAATTTGGCATGTTGTTTCCAAATTTGTCTACGTATCCGCGAAGGATTGCATGGGTGTATGGGTTGCCGTGGCTCTTTACTTCCCAGCCTCTGTAGAGGAATGTGTGGCTGTTTTGTGCTGCCACGATGGAATTTAACATGACGCTGATGTCACCACCTGTCGGGTTTTTCATGCCAACAGGAATCTCAAGTCCTGATGCTGTAAGACGATGCTGCTGGTTTTCTACTGAACGAGCACCTACGGCAACATATGAAAGAAGATCTGACAGATAACGATGGTTTTCCGGGTAGAGCATTTCGTCTGCACATGTAAAGCCTGTCTCTTCGATTGCACGCTTATGCAGCTCTCGGATTGAGATGATGCCCTTTAGCATATCTTCCTTTTTCTCCGGGTCTGGCTGATGAAGCATACCCTTGTAGCCTGTACCTACTGTACGCGGCTTGTTTGTGTAGATACGCGGGATAATAAAGATCTTATCCTTTACCTTTTCCTGTACGTTTACTAAGCGTCCAATATATTCTAATACGGCATCTTCTCTGTCAGCGGAGCATGGTCCGATGACAAGCAACAGCTTATCGTTTTTGCCTTCGAATATAGCGCGGATCTCTGCGTCTCTTTCTGCTTTTATTTTCTGGATTTTATCACTGGCAGGAAATTCTTCCTTTAACTCCTTTGGAGTCGGAAGCTTTCTGTAAAATTCCATATTCATAGTGGTTTCTCCTTTTTCTTTGTCTTTCTTGTTTTTACTTTTACGCGTTGGCGCTTTCAAGTACTGAAGTATAGCACGATTTTAGATGATTGGCAAGCATCTTTTTTAACTATTTTAGATTAATGAGAACGTTTTTAGTACAAACAGCCAACCTGTCAGGGTAAATGCCGATAACAATGTTGTCAACATAACGACACTGGAGCTGAGTGTTCCTTTTTATGATACCTTTTCTTCTGTTTTCTATGTTGTTATTTTTAGTTCTTGTAATTTTATTTCATAAGCTGTTGATTCTATTTTATTTCTGTAGCAAATTTTTCAAATAATTCTCATAATCTCTAGCTGACTGCACATGAATACTCTCATAATAGTACTGATTTCCATTTGCATCTTTTTGCCTAAGAAAACGAGATAATGCACTTTCAACTTTTTTGAATATATTGTCTTTTGAAGTTGGCTTTCCTGCCAAATCTGCTAATGTATCTTCCATATAGTCGATTTCATCCTCATCAATTATGACCCACAAATCAACCAGTACGCGGTCTATATCACTTTGACACATTGGAAGAATCTGCTTTTCCAATGTCATATAGCTGTCTGCCGCCTTCATCTGAAGAGAATTTATCAATCCTATGGACTCAGTCTCTTGATTTTTAAAGAATAGATTCCAATAATCATTACAAAATGCATTTGTCTTATCGCATTTAGCTTTTTCCTTGTCCATCGTATTCTTCGTGATTTTCTTTTTAAAACCCGATTTGAATTCGACAAATTGAATATGCTTTTTTGAAAACGCTAATGCATCTGCAGACGTTGGCACACCATTTGATCTTTTTGCGTAAATTTTCTTTGTTATCTTATCAAAATTATACATCTGCTTATCGGATGTTACCAATGCATTCCCATTTTTTTGTTCTTTTGACAGTTCGGTTATGCTCTCCAAATATTGATTCCAGTTTTCATCTGCGTAATTTTTAACATCTTGTGCTGCCATACTTATTCCTCTTCATCTTCCCCATCTGCCTCACTATCTGTATCCTCTTCATCATGATACATATAACAATTGCGAAGCATTTTGACCTCAGACAGGTATTTAAGAAAATCTTCATAGATCTTTCCCATATCATCATCCATGCAATTATACTGAACAAACCCATCTTCTAGTATCTCAGTCTGATAAAAGTTGCTCTTCTCTTCCAATTTGTATTTACGCATATAGGCATCTAGTGCTAATACAAAATTGGGGCTATGAGTCGTCAACAATACATTCACGCCAAGTTCTTTCACTAACAGTGCAATTACTTCTGCAAAAGCATTTTGCCACTTTGGATGAAGATGTGCTTCTGGCTCATCCAAAATCAACATTGTAGACTCATCAAGTTCTCCTTTGTCCAACAAAATTTTTATAATAGAGAACATTTTTGATCCGGTTGCTAGGTTTGATACCTGTAATTTCATGCCATTCTGAACATAGTAGCGACCCTCTGTGGACAAATCGAAGGTTCCAGGAAGAATCTCATCTATTTTCTTGCGAATGTTTTTTAGTTTGTCGTTTAATATGGTCTGTTCAAAAATTGACTGCTGTTTATTTTGTGTCAATGTCAATCGCAATTTATCATTATGAGATAAAATATGTCCTGAATTAAGAAGACTTTCCCCGCTGTCGAAAGCAAATAACTGATTCAGTTTTTGATCTCTCTCTAAATTATCTAAAATAAATGGATCATCCACCAAATACACTTTCTTGTATTGGCCAGCCATAAATTTATTGTTATTTTCATCTACCAGATTATTATTTTCAATCATAAGAGAAAAACAAACTTTATCTCCATCTGTCAATGAAATTATAGATGGGCCATTCTGTCCTCTAACCGGCTGAATCTGTCCTGCAAATTCTTTTCGAAGCGTTTGATTAATGCTTTCTTTTGTATAAACAATCTGCTGAGGGTCTCTTTTTATGGTTTCGAGAAGGTCTTCCAATTCAGAGACTGTCATCACTAATTCGTCTTTTTCATTTTTCTTATTTCCTGCTGACACATATTTATTTCCTACCTCTGCATCTCTTTGTTGCGTATTCGGTTTAAACCTTATCATTTCCTGCAATAAGCCTTTTACAAATTCTTCCAATTCACTCGAACTTGTTAATTTTCTATATTCGTTATATGCAAACTTCTTAAAATACGAATCTATACTAAAAAGATTATCTATACTCTTAACTTGTCCATGTACCCATACGCGAAAAATTTGCTTGCTATACTTAATATTATCAAGATTGGTTTTTATGAAATTACATCTATCTTTCTCATATTTCTCTGAAATATTGCTAACCGCATCAAATAGTGCATACAGTGTTTTTCCTACTGTTGATTTTCCAGAATTGTTCTTACCTGTTATCACAGTTAACCCATTCAATTCAATTGAAGAGTTTTTGACAATTCCTATGTTCTCCAACTTTATTTGCATGATTCCACCTCCATCTCAAATTATTATTGTGAATCAAAGACAGTTTCTAGTATAGCAAATATTTTAGAGGATGCCAATAGAGTTATGGTTTTACTCAGATTAAAAAATATAAACGAGAAAAAAATCAAACCAACATTCTACCCTTGTTATAGGTATTGGAATTGTTTTAACAATTCTGATTTTAATAATCGCAACAATAATTTTAACCTACCGTGGGGAAGCTAATTTTCCAATAATAGAAGGCCGAATTGAACATCGGTATTTTCGTTTGCAAAGCTGATAAGGCGACCATCTCTTTTTCTTGTAAGTTGTAGGTAAAAATTAGCTGCTTGTGATTGCTTTTGAGCTTTTTGCGGTTGCCATAGCTCTGTTGAGATGCTGCACGCAATCACTGTATCTCTACCACTATCCCAAGTTCGAGGGTCACAATTTATCGTAATCTCTTGTTGAATCTTCTGTTTTGGTCTTTGTACAAGTATTTGTTTAGATGTCTGTTCAGGCATCTGCGTAGATGCTTCAACTACTTGTGGCAAAACAAGAAGTAATTTGCACTCGGCCTCTTCACACAGATTGGCAAAGCCTGTGTTTCGAATTGTAATTTGCATTGTGTAATGGCTGATATTGTCGGTACTGCTCTGTGCCTGAAGAGCTTTTGGGGCTTTCTTTGCTTCTTTGTTTTTTATTTGTTTGACATTTATAACAGTAAAGCGGTAGCCTAAGTGACGACCGATATAGTCGTAGACACTGATCGTTTCGCCGTTCCAAGTCATACTTTGATTTTTCCACGCATTGAGTTGTTCTTGTCTGTAAGTGCTGTTTAGGTAGCTTACGTGCATTTGATCAAGTTCTCTTATCATGAGGCTAGAATCAAGACTGTTAGCTGTACTTCTTGGCGAGACTTCATTTATGACGTCAGGCATCCCTACTGCCTCGCCTCCAGTAAAGCTTCGCTGCATCTGCGTCTCTTGCCAGTCTAATTCGTCTTGACGTGCCCAAGCTCGATTATTACTACTATTGTCTATCCTAGGTTCAGTACCGTAGGTGCCAAGATCAGTTTCGGAACCAAAAATGCCGTCGTTGAAGAGAGTGAGGGAAAACGCCGTTTTCTTTTTCTTTTCTAATTCTAGCTGCTCTACGATACTTCGAAGCTGTACCGGCTTTCTGACTGCGATAGGGCAACTGCCTTTAGTGGCCTCTAAAAATGTATCAGATAGTTCTTTCATTCGTGCTTCACTTAGAAATTTGGAGCCATGCATCTCGCCCCAGCTGCCGACAAAAAGTCCCTGATGAACTAGAATCTTTCCAGGCAGACTCTCCTTTTTGCTCATGTGCTCACATATGATGCTTCCTAACTGCTTCATGTGACTTTTGACGATCTTAATTGATGATGGCTCGTTTTCCATTCCTCGTCCTTTTGTATCGTAGACGATGCGAAGGATTATTCCTTTGTCATGCTGCTCAAAGAAGGTGAGGATACTAGAAAAATATTCAAGTGCTTCTTTTGGAATTTGCTCACAGCCACGAAACGCATGAATATCAATGAGAAGAAGAACAAGTTCTTCTTCCTCACAATCTATATAAAGAAAGTTTTCTTTTGAGAGATCAAAGGTGTAAATATGATACCAGCCACAGCTTGGATTTTTAAGAGCACGCGTGCTCTCTTTTAGTTGTATGTCTGCGTCTTTGTTTTTGTCAAAGGCAAGATGTTTTTTCAGCCATGTTATCACTTTCTTTCCCCCGGATATCTTTTTTTCCATGAAGAAGGATATCATACTTACTTTTTTTAATCAACAAATTATGATTTTAATTATGCTATTTATTAAAAAAGGATAAAATATGTTAAGTTTAGATTAAATTTGTACCTTGTCGTTTGATTTTTTTTGTGATACGCTTATCAAGATAAAAATTTCTTTATCACATTTATCATTGACAGAGGCTGGGAGGTTATTATGGAATTGACTTCAGACGAATTTTTTGAGAGGCTGCTGTTATCTTACAGCGACTACTTTGACATCATCCGTGATACCTCTTACAAGGATCTTTCAGTTGCGGCTGAGGCTGCTTTTCATTCTTTTTCTGAAAAGTATGTCTTGGTCAAAAAAGCTCAGCTGTGGGCCGCTGAAGCTCACGAATATGTCTTCTTTGTACGAACTGGCAATTTGGATGAGGAGACTTTTCGCACTTACAACGATGCACTGCTTGAGGAAGGCTTGTCACGTGTGGAACCTAAAAAGGACCACATGTACACCTATGTGTCTGTCGTTTTTCTGGCAGAGTCTATAGCCCCTGAAGTGCCTAAGCTTATTAAAAAGACACGCTGTCACAGAGACTATCGCATGTCGCTTTATGGTTGGATGGATTACCGTATCGCAGCATATGACTGTACTTCGAAAAGGATTTACACAAACTGGGCGGGACGACCGCTAAAGCAGACCCTCCTCTCTGTCACGAAAAAAAGGAGGAAACACAAATGAACGCAGTTGTACTTCTCGTAGTAGGCGTTGCCATTTTAGTTGCTGGTTACATCTTCTATGGCGGATGGCTGGCAAAGCAGTGGGGACTTGGTGAGAATAAGGAAGAGACTCCTGCTCACACAATGGAGGATGGTCAGGATTATGTTCCGGCTAAGGCTCCTGTCCTTATGGGACATCACTTTTCATCTATCGCTGGTGCAGGACCTATAAACGGACCTATTCAGGCCGCTGTTTTTGGCTGGATTCCTGTTATGCTGTGGGTTTTGATCGGCGGTATCTTCTTCGGTGCTACTCATGACTTTGGTGCATTATTTGCATCCTTAAGAAATAAGGGTCAGTCAATCGGTGAGATCATCGAAACTTCTATTGGCAAGCGTGCAAAGAGACTTTTCTTAACATTTGCTTATCTGACACTTATTCTTGTTGTAGCTGCATTTGCTTCTATCGTTGCAAATACTTTTAAGGCTACCTATACTGCTGATGGTGCAGTTGATGTTGCAGCCAGCTCCGCAAATGCTTCTACCGCTATGATTTCTATTCTGTTTATCGTAGTTGCCATTGCTTTTGGTTTCTTTGTTTACAGAAAAAATGTACATATCGCAATCGCTACTGTAATTGGTGTTGCTGTTATTATCGCCTGTATGGCAATTGGTCTGAACTGGCATCCGCTTTACTTAAGTGGTGATACATGGATGATCATTGTTGGTATCTATATTGCTATCGCATCTGTTACACCTGTATGGATTTTACTTCAGCCAAGAGATTATTTAAGCTCTTTCTTACTGTATGGCATGATGATCGTCGCTGTTATTGGAATCTTCGGTGCTCATCCGACTATTGATATTCCGGCTTTTACCAGCTTCGTTGATAAGGGTACTGTTGGTTCTGGTGTTTCTCTTGGAACTATGTTCCCGGCATTGTTTGTTACTATTGCATGTGGTGCAATCTCTGGTTTCCATTCATTAGTTGCTTCTGGTACTACTTCTAAGCAGCTTGATAAGGAAAAGGATGCTCTTCCGATTGCATACGGCGGCATGTTAATTGAGTGTGTACTTGCAATCATCTCCGTATGTGCTGTTGGCTATATCTGGAGTGAGTATGTTCCAGGCGGAATCGTAACTCCTACCGCTGTATTTGCTACTGGTATCTCACGTATGTGCGCAAAGATTCCATTTTTAGCTGGTGCAGAGAGTGTTATCTACTCACTGTTAATCCTTGCTGTTTCTGCATTCTGTCTGACTTCACTTGATACTGCAACTCGTCTTGCAAGATATATGTTCCAGGAGTTCTGGTTAGCACCTGGTGAGACATACAAGGACGCTACAGGCGTTAAGAGAGTTTTAACAGATCCATATTTTGCTACAATTATTACAGTAGTTCTTGGCATTGCACTTGGTATGACAGGTTATGCAAAGATTTGGGCATTGTTTGGTGCATCCAACCAGCTGCTTGCTGCACTTGGTCTGTTAGCTGTAGCTGCATGGCTCGGTAAAGTCGGCAAAAACAATAAGATGCTCATCTTCCCAATGGCATTTATGCTTATCGTAACAGTAATCTCACTTCTTCAGACCATCTACGCAAACGTCACAAACGCAGTCGATATGTGGAGCTGGATCCGTGCAATAATCGGAAGCTTACTTGTTCTTCTGTCACTCGTTCTTGCAAAAGAAGGCTGCCAGACACTGTTTAAGAAGAAGGCGTAATTGCTTCGTGTATGTTGTTTAAAAAAAGACCTCCCGAGGGAGGTCTTTTTTATATTACGAAACCATTTTATGAAGGCCCTGAGGTGAATGGATTTCACGAGACGGACACTTGGAGCAGGTCTTTCAATGTAATGTATAATAAAAAGATACGTAAAAGGAACCTGCGGAGTTTGGTCCGTCGACGAAACCATTACACCGAGGGGCTTTATTACAAATAGCGGCATCACTGAATCGATGTTACAAATTACTTCTTGATCAGCAAGCTCTTTCCTGTCATTTCTTTTGGCTGTTCCATTCCCATCAGCTCGATCAGTGTAGGTGCGATATCTGCTAAGCAGCCGCCTTCGCGTAAGGTGTACTCTGGATCTGCATTTACAAGGATGAACGGTACTGGGTTTGTTGTATGAGCGGTGAATGGCTCGCCTGTCTCATAGTCGATTAACTGCTCTGCGTTTCCGTGGTCTGCACAGATGAAGAGCTGTCCGTTTACTTCCTTGATTGCTGCTACTGCCTTTCCTACGCACTCGTCTACTGTCTCTACTGCCTTGATTGCTGCAGCCTGCACACCAGTATGACCTACCATATCCGGGTT
>OGUL01001606.1_pt1 | contig 18353 bp, 18 predicted proteins | sample 1553651 | NCBI WGS metagenome assembly OGUL01 (sample SAMEA2580048, study PRJEB22360) | human gut metagenome | biome: human gut; feature: human-associated habitat; material: faeces | place: Denmark | collected 2008/2010
GCCCAAGCTTAGTCTCAGAAATATCTTCCTGAGAAATAATATAGCCCTCGTCAGATAACTTATACAAAATTGGGTAAAGAGAGCCTTCCTTGATGATCAGGCGGCCATCGCTTCTGTCCTTAATTTCCTGAACAATACGGTAGCCGTGAGCATCATCTTCATTTAAAATAAGGAGGGCAAGCATCTCAACAGACCCTCGTTTAAACATTTCTATTGCCATGTGTCCCTCCCTTCGACAACTTTTTTGAAGATTGCGGGAGTGCAAAGCACCTTTTAACCCCAACATCATACTAAGCATTTAGTATGAATGAAAAGATAATAAAAGTCAAGAGTTAAGATTTATATAGTGGTAGTAATCACGAAATATTGCCGTAAATATCACATGACATGTTGATGTTAAGTGTTTTGTTGGAACCTTGATAAAGGACAGTCGCAGTACCATAAGCTGTATTACCAGAGACATAGCTGTTTTTTGATTTAAAGACGGCAGAAGAATCGGCAATATTAACGATAGCATTTGCGGAAGTTGCGGAAGCGCGAACTCCATAAGTATAATCAAAAGATGCATATATTGACAATGAAAAAATAAAAACGTGATTTTTTAAGTAATAAGAAATTTTTTTTGATTTTGAAGCGGGAGTGCGCAAGGTAGTATTTGAAGTATAAATTTCTGTGATTATATAATCTCCATTTTCTAAATATTGGATATTATAATTGGGAGCAGCAGTAGTTACATTACAGTTTGGAAATAAAAAACAGACAACTAAGAATAAACAGGCAAATAGCTTTTTCATTGTAGTGAATCTCCTTTGTTAATATGTTCGATAATTGGTAATACCAATTTCTTCGGGACCAGGTATATCTGTACCATCATACATAGTTTCAATGGCATACCCATCCTGAAACAAATAAAACCAATAAATCCTGCGGATCGAATAGATAAGCAAAGCTGCAAAGATTAATATGCACGCAGTAATAATGCAAAAGTGCTTTATTTTTCTGCGTTTTATCAAATTATGTAGCTGTGTTGAACTATATTCGCCTAAAAAGCTGTTAGCCACTTCCTTGGGTGATCCAAATTGCTCGACGATATCCTCATATTTAAGAGCAGTCGGATGCTCTGATTCAAATTCTGATAGTCGATTTTTTAAAGATGACAGTATTTCTTTTTTCTCTTTTCCACTGCAGCACAGCTGGTTTGAAAGCTCCTTTAAATACGTATTAATGGCATTATTTTTCAAAATGTACCTCCCTCTTGCAAATGAAATATTGTTTGATCATAAGCATCTCCTTTTTAACAAGTATTCAAAATTCATTTGAACATAATAGACCGCTAAAAGGCAATAGAAAACAACTATGCCAGGTCAGTAATGATATAATGAACTTTTTAAGTAGTATGAACTATAATATATAAAAAGTCAATACTTAGGATTCTTAAATATACTATTGACAAGTAATAAAAGAAATGGTATATATAAAACATGAATACCACGTATATAATTTTTATTTAGAATTAGCGCGCGGAAGACTGGATAAAATTTATGTAAAATAAATTTAGAAAAGGATACAGAAATGAGAAAGAAAGCAGCGTTAGTATTAGGTATGGCAATTACTTTTTCACAGGTTGCCATGGCAGAAGAGATTACTAGCTCGACAGAACAGATTGAAAATTGTACGCCTGAAACTTCTGTGCAGGAAGAAAATTTTCAAGAAACAGAGCAGCAGAGTAATGTGAATGAGGTACAGGAATCAGTATCAGAAGATGAAGAAGTGCAGATGCAGGAGAGTACAATTGAGAGTTCTGAAGTAGAGTCGGAGATTGCATCAGAACTTGATAACACTGTAGAAGAATCAACATCAGAGCTTGATACAACATCAGCTTCGGAAGTAGACAATGATCTGTTACAGAAAATGTATGAATATGCTCAGATTTATAATGATGCCAATGGTGCACCAGAGGGCGATTCGCTGGCGTGTGAGCAGTATGCGGCATTAGAACAGTATCCTGATAATGGGATTATGGTTATAAATAATAATGAGATTTCTGTGTCAGCGTACATTTCAAAGCTTTTAAGTAAGGTTGGAAAAGGCTATAGTCAGGCAAATAGAGATTCAGCGGATTATTTTGATTGCAGCTCATTGGTTAAAAGATGTTTCAGTGAATTGGGAATTACCAATGTGCCTGGTACAACCGCTGGTTGGAATAGTGCATTAAGTTCTGTACCTGTAAATGGAGAGTATGTATTAAGCGGTTCTGGTGGAATGATTCGATATAAACTGATTGCAACAAATGTAACAGAATTGAGTAATCCAGATTTATTTAGTGTACCAGGAACGATTATGGTTTATATTGCACCAGGAGCATCGAAAGGTCATGTTGCAGTATCTCTTGGAAGTTTTGCACGTCAAAATGGAAATTACAATCCAAATTCTCAAAGCAATTTAATTGTACAACAGACAAAAAATTATGTTGTGAATCAGCTTCAGCAGAGATATGGAATAGCAGGACTTGGCGGAACAAGTTCAATGACTGGAAGAGATAAGTTGTACATAAATTCAAATTATCTTGGACAAGATATGAATCTTGGCAATAATACATATTCTGGACCATATAACTCAATTTTTCGTGTAGAGGCAGCCAGTCCAACATTTGGTGTTTGTGTGAATAATTCTGTATCGGGATTGTCTGGTATGAATGTTAAGTATGTTTTAAGACCGGTGCAAGGTGGTAGTACAGCGGCAGCACCAACACTAGGTGATGTAAAGGTAACAGAATTAACTTCAAAAGGATATCGTGTGACAGCAACGTTTTCTGCACCAGCGGGAGTTAAGAGTGTGAAAATGCCGACATGGACTGAGAAAAATGGTCAGGATGATTTAATTTGGCATGAAGCAAGTATCAGTGGAAATACAGCAACATTTTATGTGCCAGTATCCAGTCATAATAATGAGTCTGGAACATACAACACGCATGTATATGTGTATGACGTTTTAGGAAGAGAAACTCTAAAGGGTGTGACTGTAACAGTACCAGCAATTTCGGAAGCTCCTAAGATTCTTAATATTAAGACAGAGGATCTTACAGCAAAAGGATACCGTGTAACAGTAACATTTTCTGCACCAGCAGGAGTAAAAGAAGTTCAGATGCCAACATGGACAGCGAAAAATGATCAGGATGATATAGTTTGGCATATTGCAAGTATTAGTGGAAATACAGCAACATTTTATGTTCCGGTATCTAGTCATAATAATGAATCTGGCGTTTATTACACACATGTTTATGTGTATGATGTAAATGGGGCATATGCATTAGAAGGAATAACAGTGAGAGTTCCAGCAGTGGCAGAAGCACCAGTTATTAAAAAAATAGAAACATCTAATGTGACAACTGCAGGATATACAGTTAAAGTTACATTTTCTGCACAGTTAGGGGTAAAAGAAGTCAAAATGCCAACTTGGACTGAAAAAAATGGACAGGATGATATTGTATGGCATGTGGCAAATATAAGCGGAAACACGGCAACTGCGTATATTCCAACATCTGCTCATAATAATGAAGTAGGGAATTATATTACTCATGTATATGTAGTAGATAAAAAGAACAATGAGGCAGTGGAAGCCGTGTATGTAACGGTTAAATAAATTTTTAAGGAGACATGCGAATGAAGAAAAATATAATTGCAAAAGTATTGATGGTTGTGTTATTGATGCTGGGAATTGCATCCAGTGTATGGGCAAATGGTGTTGCTAGCAAAAAGGCAGTTCTTGAAGGTGATAACTATGTATTTTTTATTCAAAATATTAATACCGGATATAATTCTGCGAAAGCTAATAAAAAATTCGGAAAAGAAGCTGCAAGTTGCAGAGTGTTGAACACACCAATTCCAACTAACTTTTTAATAATTGCAGCAGATGGTGTTCAAATTACTGAGAATAAAATAATAAATAATATAGCTACGACTAGTTCTTTACTGCATTATTATGCAAAAGAACATGAGGGATGGGTGAGATTGAGAGCTAATTCTGGAAGTACAGTATCTGGATATGAGGTTAGAGGAGATTGGAATCCAAATGGCTTTATTATAAGATATGATTAATTCTGCAAACAGAATATTTGAAGATGCTGAGCCTAAACTATATAGTGATGCTCTAAGACAAAAAGAAGAAACATATTATTGCAATTAAAGAAGAGTTTGCTATAAGTACAAGTACAAACCATTGCCCAAAAGAATACTAAACTTTTGGGTGATGGGCTTTGTTAAATATTTAAGAATAAAATTTTCCTTTTGTAAGAAATTCGCTTATAGAATTTGTCTTACATGTATAGAAGTGACGAAATAACAAAATAAAAAGACAAGGAGCGAGAGAAAGATTATGAAAAGAAGGGTAATATGCATAGCGGCGACGGCATTGTGCATGGCAATGACAAGTATGGCTTATGCAAAAGAAATCGAGACAACTACAGAAGATGATGAGGCTTACTATACCTTAGAAGTAAAACGAAAACCATACGATATCGAGAAAATAGCTTCTGTAGTTTTGGGGGAAGATTATCAAAGAGATAAAGAGTATGAAAGGTACTGGTATAATGAAGAAGGTACGCTTGAAGATGAGCTTGAACATGTGGAGTATTATAAGACAGGTTATTATCGAGCATATCCAATGTTTGGTTATAGTAACTGGAATTGGCAATATCAGGATATTTATTTGGAATCAAAATTCCCAGAAGAAGGAGATGAGAAAGATAAGAAAAAGGCGATTGACTATGGCAAGAAGCTGATGGAAGATCTTGATTTTTCCTACAGTGAGATTTCTACATATTTTATGGGAATCGAAAGTGTTAAAGCGTTGGATATGGACGTTGTTGCACCAGGCTATACAGAAGTAGGCTATGAAGAGGTAAATGATAGGGAATGGAGCGAAGAAGATGGTGCATGGCTGATGCTTTTTCGAGGATTGGACGAGGTGGAAGGTTTTCCGCTAAGCACACAGATTATAGATAATGTTACTGTTATGATCTGGCATCCAGAATATGGCCTAATTTATTTGGAAGCTCGCCCAGAATTTGAATTAATAAAAAAAGAACCGGTACAGATTTTACCAGAAGATGAGGCAATGGAGTATTTCGATAAAGTTACTGAGCGATATCAGGTAGAGGCAGAGGAGGCAGATGTACAGGATATTGATATTGTATATATAGTTGATCAGACGGCGCTAGATGAAAAAACATCAGTGTTAGTACCATGTTTTCGATATAAATTCACATGCAAGGGGGAAGCAGAAGATTTCTTCTGGGCAAATGATACTATTATAGGCAGTTCCCAAAAGCAAGGAGAAATGCTGGTGAATGCAGTCAATGGCAGCACAGATTCCATATTTGGATCGGAATTTTTAAAGTGAAAAAGAAAAGTCATCTCTTAAAACTGCTGAAAATGGATTTGCATCGCTGCATCGGTGCAAAGCGATTTCCTGTGATTATTGCTCTAATAGTAGTATTACTGATTGCAAATGTATGGGAATCGGTAATGATAGAATTACAATATAAAATGCGTATGATGGGAAGTTTAGAGAAACTGATGGAACTGCTGATATTTGATCGCTTTAAGGCAGCAGTAATTGTTCTGCTTTCAGCGGTATATACATTTGGATTATGTGATGATCGAAACAGTTCGTATGACAGATTGATTCTGTTTCGATGCAGGCCAGGAGAGTATCTGCTGTCAAAGCTGATTTCCAATGCAATAGGGGTTGTGTCAGCAGTCTGTATAAGCTTTGTACTATTTTCAATTGTACTATTGCCGATTATGCCGCTTGTAGGTGGAGATGGTATGACGCAGTACTTTGGTTACTTCGCATGTGCAATGAATTTTGCAGGACCACTTGCCTATAGTATATTAGTAGGACTTTTGTTTGGATTGTTTGCAGTCTCAGTGACATCATTTGGAATTCTTGCTGTATCTATATTTCCAAATCGGTACGTAGGAATTGCCGCCTCTTTTGTTGCATTCTATGTGATTTATGCATTTACAGGAAGCTTTCCATTTTCCGTGAATTTGTGGTACTTAAGTTCAGGCGTACAGGTGTTAAAAGTAAACGGCTTTGCAGTGAATTACTTTTACGCGATTGGAATAATGATTTTATTTTGTATGGTGCCATGGTGCTTGTGTTTTTGGGCAATGAAGAGGAGGAAACATGAAGGATGGATTTAAGAGTGCGACAATTATTGCGACCCTCAATCTGTTAAGTTGGAAAAAGGACTACCGAATCTGGTCAGTGGGTACAGTGATAATGGTCTTAATTATTCGCTATTTGATCGGAGTACCGCTTTATGCATTGCCAAATGGAAAGACTTCGACAGCACTTGTGCTCCCGGTGCTGTTGGCAGATGCAATGAATAGTAATGGACTACTAAAAGTGCTGATTTTCTTTGGCGGAATTTTATTGTTCTGTGACGCACCGTTTTTAAAGGATAATAAATGGTTTTTAATTCACAGAGCAGGGCGAAGAAGATGGTGGAAGGGAGAATGTCTATACATTGCAATCGCATCCTTTATTTATATGGCATTCATCGCGGCATGTAGTTTTCTCGTGGTGCTTCCTTGTCTGGAGTGGAATGGCTGGGGAAGTATCTGGGAAATCTCCTCGAATAAACTGATGAATCATGTTTTGTATTCTAAGGTATATCCGAAAAATGTCATTTCAAGTACAACTGTATGGAATGCTGCATTTTATTCATATATGGTAAGCAGTATTACGGTGATGCTCTTAGGGTATCTTGTGTACGCATTTAATGTGGTAACAGGAAAAAACTGGCCGGGAATATTGGCAGCGAGTTGTCTTGTCCTGGCTGATCCAGTCGTTATTTATTTTTATAATGAATATTTTGTAATGAACAGACAAGCTGGATGATGCTGTTTTCGCCAGTAAATTGGAGCAGTATTGAAAATTTGAAGAAATATTCAGGAGAAGGCATGCTGACTTCGATGTATGTTTATGCGGTGATTTTGAGTATTTGTGCCATATTGATGATGGTGATTAAAGAAAGAACTCATGAAATGGATTTATGAATTTAAGCAAGTAATGCGTCTGGCTGTCTCTGACATAAAGTCAAAATGTTACATTAAATGTTACAAAATAATTTAAATAAAAAAGTTTTTGTAACAAAACATACATAGAAATGTATCAGAAATGTAAAGGAAATGTAATTGCATTTTAGACTTAATGCTGATAAAATAGGGATAACATAAGAAAAAGTAAAAAATAGTCAAACAATAATTATTGAATTGGCTGCTTTTGAAATTTCAAAGACATTAAAAAAGTGCAGTTAACGGGGAGAGCGGAAAGGAAAACACGCATGAAAAAAGTATGGAAAAAGCTGTTGGCAGCGGCAGGGATGACAGCGGCACTGGTATCAACATCAGGTTGTATGGTCTCAATTCAGTTTGACAGATCTAAAAGACAGCTTCCTCAAAAACTGTCGTCAGCAGATGAAAAGACATGGGCAGCAGAACCAGTTTGGGTATCATCAGGGGAAGCAGGAGTGCTTACAAAAGAGTCACAAGCTTTTGAATCAGAGTTTGAATCAGAGTCTGAAAAAGAAAGTGAATCTGAACAGGGAACAGCAAAGATGACAGAAAAAGAGTCAGAGTCGCCGACAGAAAGTACAACAGCAGACAGCTTTGTAATTCCTCTGCCACCGCAGGCAGGCTGATTCGTATTTAAAACAGGACAAATTAGGAAGGAGCAAGATAAATGAGAAAATTATTATGTAAGAAAGCGGCGATTACCGCAATGGCAGGAACAATGATGATGATGACGGGATGTGAATTGCAGGGCACTGTAAATAAGTATCAAACGACATCCACAGCAGCACAGACGAGTAAAACAGCGGAGTCATCTGCAAATACACAGCCGTCAAGTGTGACACCTAATACAACTGTGCAGGCATCAACGCCAGAATCACAAAAGCAGGCAGTAACTGAGTCGGCGGCACCAGAGTCAACATCACCAGAGTCAACAGCTCAGAGCCAAGCGCCAGCCAGCAGTTCGGCAGCAAGCAACGTGACGCCATCAAGCGAGGAGCAGGAAGTCAGCTTTTCATTTGAGTGGATCACGGGTGATGTGCCGGAAGGTGATGGTGATGTTGCCTGGTTTACAGTGGAATCAATCGCAGAAGATAATTTTTGGGTGAAATTCCATGGTTCTGCAAACGAAGAAGGAATTAGCAATGTAAGAATTGCAGTGTGGACCGAAGCGAATGGTGAGGATGATATCGAGTATATCGATGCAGAGAGTCTTGGAAATGAGACGAAAGCATATCCAGTATATATTCAGAATCATAATAATGAGAGAGAGGGATATGTTCTGAAGGTATCATATACTAACAAAGCAGGCGAAGAAAAAACGTGTGAGAATTACACACGGATTTCATTAGAGTGAGATAAGCATATGAGTACAATTGAAATAAAAAATCTGACAAAACGTTATGGAGAGGCAGAAGTATTAAGTAATATTAATATGAAGCTAGAGTCTGGAAAAATCTACGGACTTGTGGGCAGAAATGGTTCCGGAAAGACTATGCTTATGAAGCATATCCTTGGGTTTGTAAAGGCAACGCAGGGAACAATTTTGATAAATGGAAAAGTAGTCGGAGAAAATGATGACATGCAGGAGAATATTGGTGCTATCATCGAAAATCCGGGTTTTCTGCCAGAATATTCTGGCTTCACAAATCTGAAGCTTCTTGCTATGATTCAGGGAAAAATCAAAGATGAGCAGATAAAAGACGCGATACGTCTTGTGGGGCTAGATCCAGAAAGCAAAAAGGCGGTAGGAAAATATTCGCTAGGTATGCGCCAACGTCTGGGACTGGCGCAGGCATTGATGGAAAATCCAGATATTTTGCTGTTAGATGAACCTTTAAGCGGTCTGGATAATGACGGCGTACAGGAAATGTGGAAGCTTTTCTTGAAACAAAAAGAAGACGGAAAGCTGATTGTTCTGGCAAGCCACAGTAAGGAAGATATAGGAACGCTTTGTGATGAAATCTTTCGCTTTGATAAGGGAAAAATGGTCGGACATGAGATCAAGAGAGAATAAATGAGTATGTAAAGTGGTAAGTGAAATTTGCCGTGCTGAATAGAATATGTTTTTTATCTCAGCACGGCAGAAAGGAACTTGTATGAGAAAAAAATATAAAATATATTCAGTAATATTAACAGGAATAATTTTGACTGGCTGTAAATCAGTTCGTATGACAAGTCAGGATCGTCAGCAGTTCATGCCAAATGGAATATCAGTAGCACAACAGCTATTAGAAGAAACAGAAGAGGCAACGCAAGCCAAATCTCCCGAAGCAATAAAAACAACGCCATCTGCGAACAACACAACAAGCGAAAGCAGTGTTGAAGAGAGTGAAAGTAGTATGAAAGAAAGCAATCAATCTCAGGATAAGCAGGAAAACAACGTGAATATATTAGCACTAGAAATAGAACCATATGAATTGTCTGATGTTTGTAATGCTATATTTGAAAAATCGTTAGATGAAGTTGAGCAAAGTCAAAATCAATATGGCATGTATTATTTGACGGATGGGGACAGAAGAGTACGCCAGTATGATATGCTTGGGCTAGAATATGAAGTAAAAGGAGTATCAGGAAGCTATTCTGCAATCGCAGAGATGGCAACCAATACACTTCGGTGGCAGGAAATTTTGTTGAGGGAATCATTTCCACAGGATAAAATTGATAGTGAAATGAAGCCTGAAGATGCAGAAAAAAATTGCAGAGAGATTGCAGAAAAAATAGGATATTCCTATACATACGTTAGAACATATGCAATGGATTTGCAGAGTATTAAGAAAATTAATAAAAATGCAGGAGATAGTGTATCTGGTCCTGGTTATGAAAATAAAGAAGATGAATATGATGGTACTTGGTCAGGTGTATTTACAGGTGGGAAGCCATGGACACAAGAGGACGAGGCATATTTAGTTATAATGAAAAATCCCCTAATAAATGGAAGAATATTAGAAAACAATGGAAATTCAGATATTGCGTGGATGGTTTATCATCCAGTGAAGGGATTATTATATATGAAAATTCCTCCACGTTATCGTATTTGCAGCGAACAAAAGAAAAATTTGATTGACAGGACACAGGCAGCAGATTATTTGGATAAGGAAATAAATGCGACAAATATTGATGGAAAGAGTATACAGATTACGGATATTTCATTGGTGTATGCAGTAGATGAACTGTCATCTGAAGGAATTCAATGTTCACCATATTGGCGTTTTGGTTTTCAAAAAAGAAAAAATTCTGAATCCGTATGGCTATACAAAGATTTGAATGAGTATGACACATATAGTGATACAGAAGATGGGAAACATCAGGAAAATGGATATTTTTTGATTAATGCAGTTGATGGATCAATCATGTATTAATAGGAGACACATATGAAGGAATTAAAAGCGGAACTAAAACGTGGTATATTGCATGGAAAAATAATATATGTGATGATGATGGTAGCAATACTATTTGCACTTGGGTGGACAGAAAATCTGTCGCAGGCGATAGAATTTAGAGAAAATGCTAACGTCGTATTTAGTAGTATTAAGCATGTTTTATATGTGCTGTATTTTGATCGTTTTAAAGCAGTCATGATTGCGGTATTATCATTACTGTGTGCGGGAAGTGTTTATGAAGATATCTCCAGTGGTTTTTTCCTGTTTCAAAAACTTCGAGTAGGAAGGATAGAGCGATATGTGATCTCAAAGATTGCTGCGAATATGCTTCTTGTAACAACAGCAACGATTGGTGGAATTTGGCTTTTTGTGGCTTTCGTAAGACCGCTAATGCCGTTAGTAGGTAATAATCCACAGCAAGATATAGTTGAATACTACGATATTTATCAAACACTAGGCCCTATTCTTTATTTGGCAGCGATGGGATTAATTTTTGGATTATCTGCATCATTTTTTACTTCTTTTGGGTTATGGATTGTATTTTATATGCCAGATCGCTTTGCAGCACATGCAATTTCCTTTTTGGTTTATTATGGATTATTATCAATTACTGATTTTTTGCCGAAAGAGTTGGATATTTGGAATCTTACGAGTGCAGCAAAAATGCTCAGAATGACGGATAGTTCATTTTGGAATTATTTATATTCTGTTAGCTTATTACTTGTGTTAAATGCGATTTCGGGAATTGTATTATGGAAAAAACTAAAAGGAAGGTATGAAAATGGGTAATTTGAAGAAAGGTTGGTATGTTTGCGAAAGCAATTTTATACAGTGGCGTAAAAATTATAGAATATGGATGATTGCGGCAATAGAAACAATATTGATTTTTCGATATCTTCATGGATTATCTGAGTATGGGCAGGCAACAGGAAAAACAATTACGCCGTTTGTTCTTCCAATTATTTTTGCGGAGGCAGAAAATAGTAATGGATTATTAAAAGTATTAATCTACTTAGGATGTGTTATGCTATTTTGTAATGCCCCTTTTTTGAATAATCAAAAACCATATATGATTTTAAGGTGCAAACGAAAAGGCTGGTATCTGGGTGAAAACATGTACTTGTGGCTGGCAGCATTTCTCTATATGTTGTTTATTTCGCTTATTTCGCTGATAGCAGTTCTTCCAACAGTTTCAACAAATCGACTTTGGGGAGAAATTGCAGGAGATTTTGTTGTAAATCAAAGAAGCTTAATTCCAGTTTATACGTGGGGACTAGTAATGCCAGTACGAGTAATACAAAATTATTATCCTTTAGCTGCATTTATATACACTTTTATTACTGGATGGTTAAGTATAGTTTTCATTGGTAAGCTGATGTATCTGTTAAATTTAAAAATTGGCAAAAAAACAATAGGAATTTCAGCAGCAGTGTTCTTTATTATGTTGGATCCAGTAGCTGTATATTTTACAAATTTTAAACAATATGGTTTGCTTTATGTTTCTCCGATAAATTGGAGCAGTCTTGAAAACATAAATACCGTTTCAGGTTATCCGCATTTATCGGGAGAATATATGTTTATAACGTATATCATTTTGATTGGAGTAGAATCTTTGCTGAGCTATATATGTTCAATTAAGATGGATATAGAAGTCAAAATGATATAAATTTGTTGAAATGAAAGCGGGAAAATTCTAAAAGGAGCTTGCATGAAAAATACAGGAAATATTGAAACTAGTGGGGCTGGAAAGGTTAGTAGAACCTTCGTTTTAAGTTGAAAAAAAAAGTGAGATATGATACAATGACAAAAAAATAGGAAAGAAATCGGTAGAGGAATTGCTTAAGGAGGTTTTCATGGAGAAAAAATTAAAGCTTCCAATTGGAATTGAAAATTTTAGTGAACTTCGGAAAAGAAATTATTATTATGTAGATAAGACGGAACTAATTGAACAGGTACTTGAAGATGGCAGTCAGGTGATTTTGTTTACTCGTCCGCGCCGTTTTGGAAAATCGCTTAATATGAGTATGCTTAAAAGCTTTTTTGAAAAAGAAACAGATCCCGCTTTATTTGAAGGCTTATATATTGCTCAGAATATTGAATTGTGCAGACAGTATATGGGACAATATCCTGTAATTTCAATCAGTCTAAAAGGGGTAGACTCAAATTCATATGAAGGTGCGTATAAGTTATTGGTTCAGAGCATCTGTGATGAGATAGAGCGTTTTCAGTTTTTAATTGAGAGCAATGAACTTACGCAAATTGACAAAAAAAGATATTTTGAGCTGATTGACAGAAAGATGGAGCCGGATACGTTAGCGGTCAGCTTAAAAGGTCTAACATTGCTTCTTGAAAAACATTATCATCAAAAGGTAGTAGTATTGATTGATGAATATGATGTACCATTGGCAAAAGCATATGAAAACGGCTACTATGATGAAATGATTCTTTTGATTCGCAATCTCTTTGGAAATGTGTTGAAAACAAATGACAGCCTTGCTTTTGCGGTACTGACAGGATGCCTGAGAATTGCAAAGGAAAGCATCTTTACCGGGTTGAACAATTTTAAAGTCTATTCGATCACGGATGATGAATTTGATGAAACCTTTGGTTTTACAAATAAAGAAGTAATGGAAATGCTGCAATACTATGGATTGAGTGATCGGTTTGACGAAGTGAAGGAATGGTATGATGGGTATCGGTTTGGCAATGCCGATGTTTATTGCGCGTGGGATGTTGTAAATTATTGCAGAGATCATTGCAAAAATCCAAACGCAGAATTAAAAAACTATTGGATGAATACAAGTGGAAATGAGATTATCAATCATTTTGTAGATAGTTTGAATCAGCCAGGAATGCTTGCAAAGCGTGAACTTGAGCGACTGGTAAATGGAGAAACGGTTGTCAAACGGGTTGATGAGATGATTACCTACAAGGAGCTATATACAAGCATTGATAATTTATGGAGTACTATGTTTATGACGGGCTATCTGACGCAGCATGGGAAGGAAGGAGATGGCTATTATCGGCTTGCAATTCCGAATCGCGAGATTCGCAACATTATCATTGAGCGTATATTGAAATTGTTTCGCGGAGAAGTTTCTCAAAATCGTGAGATGTTCAGAAATTTTTATACTGCATTGCAAAATGCGAATGCGCCAGTGGTTGAAAAGATTTTGACGGAGTATATGACAAAAACGATTAGCATTCGTGATAATTTTGTAAAAACGGTTAAGGAAAATTTCTATCATGGACTATTGATTGGAATTTTAGGATTTGCAGATGATTGGAGTGTTTATTCCAATCGAGAATCCGGGAATGGATTTAGTGATATTATTATTGAGGCAGGATATGATGACGATGCATTTGGTATTGTAATGGAATTAAAATGGAGCGATGATGAAAAATCGCTTGATCAAAATTGTCGTGATGCATTAGAGCAGATTGATACCAGACAATATACACAGGCATTGCGCAATGATGGCTATCAGAAAATTTTAAAATATGGAATTGCATTTTATCGCAAAAAGTGTCGTGTTATGGTAGAAAAGCAGTGAAACCAATTTTTTAAAGTGACAATTTCTTTGTTTTATGGTATGATACGAGAAGCATCGCAACATTAATTGCAATTGCAGAACAGGGCTATTTATAATCCCTGTCAGAAAGGAAAAGTTATGGAATTACAGGAATCCACAAATCGTCTGGTTGAGCTGATCCGCCACTCCCAGTCACCGTATCATACAATGAAGGAGGCCATCAGTCAGCTTGAAAAGGCAGGTTTTGAGCGTATTTCACTTGCAGAGTCTGCAGCGCTTGAGCCTGGAAAGGCATATTATGTATCAATTTATGATCGTTCACTTGCTGCATTTCGTGTGCCGCAGTCTGGCTTTAAGGGATTTCGTATTATCACATCCCACATCGATAATCCGTGCTTTATGATTAAGCCAAATCCGGAAAGAAAGAAATCTGACTGTATCACTTTAAATGTAGAGCGCTATGGTGGTCCGATCTTAAATACATGGCTGGATCGTCCGCTGACAATTGCAGGACGTGTATGCGTGGCAACAGATGATCCATTTAATCCTAAGACCATACTGTACAATTCTAAAAAGCCAGTTGCCGTAATCCCGAATCTGGCAATTCATATGAACAGAGAAGTAAATAAGGGTGTTGAGTTAAAGGTTCAGACTGATCTTGAGCCGATTGTCTCTTTAATCGGAGCAAAGGAAAATACACAGGGATGGCTTCTTGGAAAGATCGCTGCAGAGCTTGGCATTGAGGCAGATAGCATTCTTGATTATGAGCTGTTTTTATGTAACGGTGAGGAGCCATCAATTACAGGCTTTGATGATGAGTTTTTATCAGCGCCAAGACTTGATAATTTGACCTCCTGCCAGTCATGCTTAAATGCAATCATGGATACAGAGGCACTTTCTGATATCTGTAATCTTGTTGTATTGTTTGATAACGAAGAGTGTGGTTCAAGCTCAAAGCAGGGTGCAGGCTCAGTAATCTTGTCTTCCATTTTAGAGAAGATTTATCTGAATACACCAGATACAGACAAGAGCCGCACAGCATTCATCGACGTAATGCTTCACAGCCTGACAGCATCACTGGATGTAGCTCATGCTATGCATCCGAATCATCCAGAGAAGAACGATCCGACCAATCCGATTCCAATGGAGGGTGGTGTTGTTATCAAGATGAACTACAACCAGAGATATGCAACAGATACTAATGCAGTATCAATTGTAGAGGGAATCTGCCGTGCAGAGAAGATCGCTCATACAAAGTTTGTTAATCATGGAGATGCTGTTGGCGGCGGAACACTTGGAAGTATCTTAAGTACTTCAATTCCGGCAATGACAGTAGATCTTGGCGTACCGATTCTGGCAATGCATTCCAGCCGTGAGCTTATGGCTCGTTCTAGTCAGCTTGCAATGGATCAGTTTGCTGAGGCATTCTTTAAATAATAGCGATTGTAAGCAGATTCAGCCCATGTAAGAAGTGCATACAGCACAATAGCTGCCGTACATAAAATTACTATGGATGTAACCACATAGTCCATTTTAAAGGTCTGGCTGCCATAAATTATCAGGTAGCCAAGACCTGCGCGGGCTGCTAAAAATTCACCTATTATCACACCGACAAGACAAAGGCCAATGTTGACCTTCATGTTGTTGATAAAGACTAGCACGGTGCTGGGAAGCAAGACCTTTGTGATGATGTGCATTTTTGTGCCGTTTAGCGTTTGTATTAGCTTTATCTTTTCAGGGTCAACAGATTCAAATGCGTGGTAAAGCGTTAATATTGCGCCAAATACGGCGAGAGAAACTGCGACAACAATGATGGTGCGCGGCTTATTGCCAAGCCACACAATTAAAAGTGGTGCAAGTGCTGATTTTGGCAGGCTGTTTAACAGAATCAGATATGGCTCAAACAGCTTGTAGATCCAGCGAAAGCGCCAGAATAAAAGAGCGGTAAAAAGGCTTATGACCATAGTCATAAAAAAGCTGAGTGCTGTTTCTTTTAGTGTAACAGAAACATGAAGCCACAGTGTATTATTGGCTGCAAAGCTTTGTATTGTGCATATGACGCGTGACGGACTGCTGAAAATAAAATCATTTATAATGCCAAATCGGGCGCAAAGCTCCCAGATGGCAAAAAACAAAATCCCAATCAGAAACCGTCCGGCAGTTAAAAGCTTGCGGTTTCTTTTTTGTCGTCTGGCAAGCAGACGCATCAATTCTTCATTTTTCATGGGCAAATGCCTCCCAAAGCTTTTGAAAATATGGATTGAATAATGGATGGTTCCTGCGAGCGAGTGGTGAGAGTGCAGTAAAATCAGGATCAAATACGAGCTCCATTTTAATTGTTGAAGGTCGCTTCCCTAAAACAAGCACTCTGTTTCCTGTACTGACAGCCTCTGCCAGATCGTGTGTGACTAAAATGGCAGTTTTCTTGTTCGTGCGGATAATCTCACAAATGTCATTGCAGACAGTGAGCCTTGTCTGGTAATCAAGTGCTGAAAATGGCTCATCTAGAAGTAAAAGCGTGGGCTCCATGATCAGTGTGCGAATAAGAGCAGCTCTCTGGCGCATGCCGCCGGATAACTGCGAAGGACGGGCGGTGCGGAACTTGTCAAGCCCGTAGGTGTCAAGCATTTTTTCGATGTATGCAAGTTTTTCAGGCGTTTTTTCCTTACGGATCTCAAGACCGAGGAGGATATTCCGGTAGATGCTTCTCCATTCCAGAAGATGGTCTTTCTGGAGCATATATCCGATGCGCGGATCCCCGGGAGATGGGGGAACACCGTTCATAAGAACAGAACCTTCTTCTGCTGCAAGAAGTCCGCAGATCAGGTTCAGAAGTGTGGATTTACCGCAGCCGGACGGACCGACAACAGCCAGAAATTCACCTGGCATCAGATCAAAGGATATATGTGAAAGAGCACGGGTCTCTCCGGATATGGTGTGGTAGGAAAGAGAAACATCTCTGACTTCCAGAAGGGGTTTCATAATAAAGATACCTCCATGTAGAGTAAAATAGAGATTTCCGGGGAAGTAAAAGAATAAATCCCGTCATATCCGGGTGAATTCCCGGAGAATCTATATTTTAAGATATGCGAAAGAGTACACTTGTGCTATGATAGAACAGAACGTAAAGTGTCAGATGCAGATGGAAATAAAAGATCTGCGACAGAACCGTCAACAGGTGAGAGACAGTGGTCTGAACCCATGACGAAGGAAAGGATTTCATTTATGAACAAACGAAACTATCAGAGGGAGCTTGACGGGCTTCTTGTGAATATAGAAAAAGAGAAGAAAGTCCCACGGCTTTTCCTTCACAGCTGCTGTGCCCCGTGCAGCAGTTATGTGCTGGAATATCTTTCAAATTATTTTGAAATTACAGTATTTTTTTACAATCCGAATATTTCTCCGGAAGAAGAATACCGCAAACGAGTGGAGGAGATTAAACGACTGGTCAGAGAGATGAAGTTTGAACATCCGGTTCATATTGAAGAAGGTTCCTATGAGCCGGAAGTTTTTTACCAGATGGCAAAAGGGTTGGAACAGGTTCCGGAAGGTGGAGAGCGCTGCTTCAAATGCTATCGTCTCCGCATGGAGGAAGCGGCAAAAGCTGCCAGAGACGGCAGCTATGATTATTTTACGACCACGCTTTCCATAAGTCCGCTCAAGAACGCACAGAAAATTAATGAGATTGGGGAAGAACTGGCAGAAATCTATGGGGTAGCACATCTTCCATCGGATTTCAAGAAGAAAAACGGTTATAAACGATCGATAGAGCTGTCTCATGAATATGATCTTTATCGGCAGAATTACTGTGGCTGTGTCTTTTCGAAACGTGAACAGGAAAGAAAAATACAGCAAAAACAAGATTCAGAGAATTCAGCCTCTTGATTTTCCACTGGAATGTGGTAAACTGATAACACATTCTGTTTCAAAATCAGCGTACACAAGGAGGAAATTATGGCACAGTTATGGGGAGGACGTTTCACAAAGGAAACCGACAAACTGGTATACAATTTTAATGCGTCTATTTCATTTGACCAGAAATTTTATAAACAGGATATCCGTGGAAGCAAGGCACATGTCAGAATGCTTGCAAAACAGGGAATTCTGACAGAAGAAGAGAGAGACCAGATTCTTGGCGGGCTGGACAGTATTCTTGCAGATGTAGAGTCCGGCAGGCTGGAGATCACATCCGAATATGAGGATATCCACAGCTTCGTAGAGGCAAATCTGATCGACCGTATCGGAGATCCGGGCAAAAAGCTTCACACAGGAAGAAGCCGTAATGATCAGGTTGCCCTTGATATGAAACTCTATGTCCGTGATGAGATTGAGGAAATCGATGCAGAGCTTAAGAA
>OGUL01001615.1_pt1 | contig 18272 bp, 16 predicted proteins | sample 1553651 | NCBI WGS metagenome assembly OGUL01 (sample SAMEA2580048, study PRJEB22360) | human gut metagenome | biome: human gut; feature: human-associated habitat; material: faeces | place: Denmark | collected 2008/2010
AGGGAGCTTCTGCGTCTTTGCTTTGCCGTATGCCGCCGGATGGATTTTGGAGCGGATTTCCGATTTCAATCGGTGCGTGAAGGATTGGGTGCGCGGTTGAATTACGATGAATTTTGTGATAAAATAGAAGCATCAGGAGGGAATTGTACGATGGCTTTGCAGGATACCGTAACCAAACAGTACATGTCCAAAGGCGAAATCTTCGCCGACGCTTTTAACTACCTGATCTATTCCGGCAGGCAGGTCATTCGTCCCGACCAGCTCAGCGAAATGGACACGACGCAGATCGCTATTCCTTTTGCGCCGCAGGAGCAGGGAAAGCCCGAAACCACGCAAAAATACAGGGATGTCCTCAAGACGCTTTCCGTCAAGAAAGACAAGACCTGTACCTATCTCGTTCTGGGCATCGAGAACCAGTCGCGGGTGCATTACGCCATGCCCATCCGCAACATGCTTTACGACGTGCTGCAATATGAAAAGCAGGTGCGCGAGCTGGCGGCAAAGCATCGGCAGAACCGCGATGCCGAAAACGCGGACGAGTACCTTTCCGGGCTGACGAAGGACGACCGGCTCATTCCCGTGATTACGCTGGTCATTAACTTCGGCGACAAGAAGTGGGACGGCCCGCTGACCTTCCACGAGATGCTGACCGAGCAGCCGGAAGAAGTGCTTGCGCTGCTGCCCGACTACAAAGTTTTCCTCATCGACCCGATGTCGATGGAAAGCGAAGATTTTGATAAGCTCCACAGCAGTCTGCGCGAGGTGCTGCACTGCATCAAGGTACAGAGGGATAAGCAGGAAATGCGGGAGCTGCTTCAAACGGATGACCGCTTTGCGCGCCTGGACAGGGACGCGGCGATGGTCATTCGCACCATGACCAACACTAAATTTAAGATTGACGATCATTCGGAGGTGGTCAATATGTGTGAAGCTATTCAAGGGCTGATTGATGATGGCATCAGAAGCGAGAAAAAAGAAACGGCACTGCGCATGGTCGAGTTGGGATTTTCCACTCAACAGATTGCACAGGTGCTGAAACTTTCCGAAGACGACGTACTGAAACTCATTCAGAAATAATCCTTATTCACGCACTGGCGGTCAGTTGAAGCTGGCCGCTTTTTTCATACCCATCAAACAAAAAAGGAGGGTTTCATGCAGGAAGAAATCGAGCAGAAAAGCGCAACCCTGATGATTAACGGCACTAAATTCAGCCTCCGTACCCTCAAGTCTGCCGCGCTCAAGCTGCTGGCACACCGTCAGAATCCGTCTGCGCCCGGCGTAAAACACCGCGGCAAACAGACGGTCAAGCAACTTATCGGGCAGAATCAGGGCGTAAGCAACATCGAGCTGTCCGGGCAGGACTTGAAGGAGTTCCAGCGAATCACCCGCAGATACGGCGTGGACTATGCAATCCGCAAAGTGGACGGCGACAAGCCGCGTGTTCTGGTGTTCTTCAAAGCCCGCGATTCGGATGCTTTAACCGCTGCGCTCAAAGAGCTGGCAAGCACAAAGGCTCGAACGCAATCCGAGCGCCCTTCCGTTCTCCAAAGGCTGGAAAAAGCGAAGGAACAGGCGGCAAAGACCATCGGGAAAATCCGAAACAGGGAGCCGAGCCGATGAGCAAGCGTAAGAAACGCACTTTCACGATTTCCGAAGCAGCGAAAAAGAAACTTGCGCTGAATCTGCCTTACTTCATAATTGGCTTATACGCCACCAAGCTGGGGCAGGCGTGGCGCATGGCGGAAGGCGCAGACTTTTCCGAGAAACTGCTGCACCTGGGCGACGGCTTTGCCGCCGCTTTCGCTTCGTCGTTGCCGAGTTTTCATCCTGTTGATCTGCTCGTCGGTCTGCTTGCAGGGCTGCTGCTCCGGCTTGCCGTCTACCTCAAAGGCAGAGATGCGAAGAAGTTCCGCAAAGGGCGCGAATATGGCTCGGCGCGCTGGGGAACGCGCAAGGACATCGAGCCGTTTATCGACCCCGTTTTCAAAAATAACATTCTGCTGACGCAGACGGAACGGCTGACCATGAACAGCCGCCCCAAAGACCCCAAGACGGCGCGGAACAAAAACGTCCTGGTCATCGGCGGTTCGGGCAGCGGCAAGACCCGCTACCTTTTGAAGCCCAATCTCATGCAATGCCATTCCAGCTATGTCATAACAGACCCTAAAGGCAGCCTGCTCATTGAGTGCGGACACCTGCTGGAAAAGAAAAAGTACCAGATTCGTTTCTTCAACACCATCAATTTCAAGAAGTCGCTTCACTATAACCCGTTCCATTACATCCACTCGGAAAAGGATATTCTGAAGCTGGCAAACGTCCTGATTACCAACACCGACGGCGGACAGAAAAGCAGCGATCCGTTCTGGCGCAACGCCGAAATGCTGCTGTACTGCGCGCTGATGGGCTATATCTTCTACGAAGCGCCGCCGCATGAGCAGAACTTCAACACGCTGGTGGCGATGATTAACGCGATGGAAGTGCGCGAGGACGACGACAATTTCAAGAACCCCGTCGATCTGCTCTTTGATGCGCTCGAAGAAAAAGACCCGGATCACTTTGCCGTGCGCCAATATCATAAATATAAATTGGCGGCGGGCAAGACCTTAAAATCCATCCTCATTTCCTGCGGTGCCCGGCTTGCTCCCTTCGATATCAAGGAGCTGCGGGACCTGATGGAATATGACGAACTGGAACTGGATACCCTGGGCGACCAAAAGACGGCGCTGTTTGTGATCCTGTCAGATACGGACAGCACTTTCAATTTCGTGGCCGCCCTCATGTATAGTCAGCTTTTCAATCTGCTCTGCGACAAGGCGGATGACTTCTACGGCGGGCGGCTGCCTGTCCATGTCCGTCTGATTCTGGACGAGTTTGCCAACATCGGCCAGATACCGAACTTCGATAAGCTGATTGCCACCATCCGAAGCCGTGAAATATCGGCTTCTATTATTTTGCAGTCGCAGAGCCAGTTAAAGACCATCTACAAGGATGCGGCGGATACCATCGTCGGTAACTGTGACAGCACCTTGTTTTTGGGAGGCAAGGAGAAATCCACGCTCAAGGAAATTTCGGAGCTGCTGGGGAAAGAGACCATTGATCTCTATAACCAGTCCGAAAACCGGGGCAGCCAGGTTTCCCACGGCCTCAGTTATCAAAAATTAGGAAAGGAGTTGATGACCCAGGACGAATTAGCAGTGATGGACGGCGGCAAGTGTATCTTCATGCTGCGGGGCGTGCGCCCGTTCCTTTCGGACAAGTACGACCTCACCCGGCACCCGAATTACAGATACACGGCCGACGCCGACCCTAAAAATGTCTTTGACATGGAACGGTACATGAAGAAGCAGCGTGCCGTGGTAAAACCCACGGACACCTTCGATGTGTACGAGATTGACGCAACAACTTAACCCAAAATCAAAAACATTTTTTAGGAGGATTATTTTATGGAATTTTTCAACAGCGCAGTTGGTGTTTTGCAGACTCTCGTAGTGGCCCTGGGCGCAGGTCTTGGTATCTGGGGCGTTATCAACCTTCTGGAAGGTTACGGTCAGGACAACCCTGCTTCCAAAAGCCAGGGTATGAAACAGTTGATGGCCGGCGGCGGTGTCGCCCTCATCGGCATCACCCTTGTACCTCTGCTCTCCGGCCTGTTCGGTTGATCGTCCGGCGGTGATCGCTTATGGGCGGCATACTCGACAAACTCGATGAATGGCTCCGAGGGCTGCTCATCGAGGGGATCACGGGAAACCTGTCGGGCATGTTCGATACGGTCAATACCAAAGTAGGCGAGATCGCCGGTGAAGTGGGACAGACGCCGCTGGCATGGAACAGCGGCGTCTTTTCTATGATCCGAAACCTCTCTGAAACGGTGATCGTTCCAATCGCCGGGGTTATCCTGACATTCGTAATGTGTTATGAGCTGATCCAGCTTGTGACAGAGAAAAACAATCTGCACGATGTAGATACCTGGATGTTCTTCAAGTGGATTTTCAAGACCTTCTGTGCCGTTCTCATTGTGACGAACACATGGAATATCGTCATGGGTATCTTTGATGTGGGGCAAAGCGTTGTGAACAGCAGCGCAGGCGTCATCATCGGGAATACCTCCATTGATATCAGCAGCGTCATCACGGATATGGAGGCGCAGCTTGAAGCCCTGGGCACGGGAGAACTGTTCGGGCTGTGGTTTCAGTCCCTTTTTGTGGGACTTACCATGAACGCCCTTTCCATCTGTATCATGCTTGTCATCTACGGCCGCATGATCGAGGTGTATTTGACAACTTCCGTTGGACCGATTCCGCTTGCCACTATGACAAACCGGGATTGGAGCCATACAGGACAGAACTACTTGAAATCCCTGTTTGCATTGGCGTTCCAGGCATTTCTAATCATGGTGTGCGTGGGAATCTACTCTGTTTTGGTACAGAGTATCGCCACGGACGGAAATATCTCAGGCGCGATATGGGCCTGCATGGGCTACACGGTCCTGCTGTGCTTCGCCCTGTTCAAGACCGGCAGCCTCTCTAAGAGCCTGTTCGGAGCGCATTAAGGAGGCTTGATAAATTGGCGTATGTAACCATTCCAAAGGATTTGACGAAAGTAAAATCCAAAGTGCTGTTTGGGCTTACCAAACGGCAGCTTATATGTTTCGGAGCGGCGGCACTCATCGGAGTACCGCTTTTCTTTTTGCTCAGACGCACGGCCAGCAACAGTGCCGCCGCGTTCTGCATGATTATCGTCATGCTCCCGTTCTTTCTGCTTGCCATGTATGAGCGGCATGGTCAACCCCTGGAGGTGGTGGCCGGACAGGTCATCCGCTGTATGTTCCTGCGGACGAAGGAACGGCCTTACCAGACAAACAATTTCTACGCAGCCCTGGAGCGGCAGGCCCAGGCGGAAAAGGAGGTGAAAGCCATTGTTCAGAAAGCGAAAGCCAGAGCCGCAGGCACGGCAGGCGGCAAAACCCACGGTAAAGCTGACCGCCGCAGAAAAGCGTGAGATCAGCCGTATCCTGGAAACCGCCAGAGGCGACGGCAAGGTACATTCCGCACAGGACACCTTACCGTTCCGCCAGATGTACCCGGACGGTCTGTGCAAGCTGGACGACCACACCTGGTCGAAGTGTATCGAGTTCGAGGATGTGAATTATCAGCTTGCAAAGCCTGACGACCAGACGGCGATCTTTGAAGCCCTCTGCGATATGTATAACGCCCATGACGCTTCTATCGGAATGCAGCTATCTCTTGTGAGCCGCCGCATGAACCGGGAGGATTTTGTGAAGCGTATCGAGATCGCGGCGCAGGGAGATCACTTCGACCATATCCGTGAGCTTTACACGCAAATGCTCCGCAAGCAGCTTGAACGGGGCAACAACGGTCTTATCAAAACAAAGTATCTGACCCTCACCATCGAGGCACGGGACAGCAAAACCGCACGGGCACGATTTTCCCGGATCGTCATGGACGCCCTCAACCATTTCAAGGTCATGGGCGCTCTGGCAAAAGAGCTTGGCGGCAAGGAGTGGCTGGAAATGCTCCACGGCATCCTGCACCCGGACGGGGAACGGTTTGCCTTTGAATGGAGCTGGCTTGCCCCTTCCGGCCTGTCGGTTCAGGATTTTATCGCACCTTCTTCCTTCCGCTTCGGTGAAGCACGGAAGTTCACGATGGCGGATAAATTCTGTGCCGTGTCCTTTCTGCAGATCAGCGCACCGGAAATGGATGACCGTATGCTCACCGAACTGCTGGATACGGACAGCGGGCTGCTTGTCAGCCTCCATATCCGCAGTATGGATCAGAACGAGGCAATCAAAACGGTCAAGCGGAAGATCACCGACATTGACAGTATGAAGATCGACGCACAGAAAAAGGCAGTGCGGGAAGGTTTCGATATGGATATCATCCCCACTGACCTTGCCACCTACGCAGGCGAGGCAAAGAATATCCTCCGTGATCTGCAAAGCAGAAATGAGCGAATGTTCCTGATGACCTTCCTGGTGGTGAACTTTGCGGACAGCAAGCAAAAGCTGGAGAATGACCTTCTCCGTGCGGCAAGCGTGGCGCAGAAATATAACTGCTCCCTGGTGCGGCTGGACTTTCAGCAGGAGGACGGCTTCGTGTCGGCTCTGCCCCTGGGTGTCAACCGCATTAAGATACAGCGCGGGCTTACCACTTCGGCGGTGGCGGTGTTCGTTCCCTTCACCACACAGGAGATTTTCCACGGCGGCGAAGCTCTCTACTACGGGCTCAATGCCACTTCCGGCAATATGATCCTTGCTGACCGCAAAAAGCTGAAAACGCCCAACGGCATGATCTTAGGTACGCCCGGCAGCGGCAAGAGTTTTTCCGCAAAGCGTTCCATCGTGGGTGTGTTCCTGAACACAAAGGACGATATCCTGATCTGCGACCCGGAGGCGGAATATTTTCCGCTGGTGAACCGTCTGGAAGGCCAGGTCATCAAAATCTCACCTACCAGTACGCAGTATGTGAACCCTATGGATATCAACCTCAATTATAGCGAGGACGATAACCCGCTGGCGCTGAAATCCGACTTTATCCTGTCATTCTGCGAACTGGCGGCAGGCGGACGGAACGGTCTGGAGCCGGTGGAGAAAACGGTCATTGACCGTGCTGTGCGGATCGTGTACCGCCCCTATATTGCAGACCCCCGCCCGGAGAATATGCCGCTGCTGGAAGATTTGTATGACGAGATCAAACGGCAGCCGGAGCCGGAGGCACAGCGGATCGCGGCGGCACTGGAACTGTATGTGCATGGCAGCCTGAATGTTTTTAACCACCGTACCAACGTGGATATCAACAACCGCATTGTCTGCTTCGATATCAAGGAGCTGGGAAAGCAGCTCAAAAGCCTGGGTATGCTGGTGATCCAGGACCAGGTATGGAACCGTGTTTCCCAAAACCGGGATCAGGGTAAATCCACCTGGTACTTCGTGGACGAGTTCCACCTTCTGCTGCGGGGCGAGGTTGGTTCCTGGAGTGTGGAGATTTGGAAACGCTTTCGCAAATGGGGCGGTATCCCCACGGGAATCACGCAGAACATTAAGGACCTGCTTTCCTCCCCGGAGATCGAGAACATCTTTGAAAACAGCGATTTTGTGTACCTTCTGAACCAGGCCAGCGGAGACAGAAAAATCCTCTGTGAGCGTCTGAATATCTCCAACCAGCAGGCGGCGCATATCAGCAACGCAGGCCCCGGCGAGGGGCTGATCTTCTTCGGCAATGTGATCCTGCCTTTTGTGGATGACTTCCCGAAGGACAATGAACTTTACAGCATTATGACGACAAAACTTGGTGAAACCGGGAAAGGAGAAAACGAACATGAATGATCCCCGCTATTTGCATACGGAAGAAAAACAGGAGGGCGAAACCTTCTTTGATGTGATGAACCGTCTGATTGCCAGAAGCAAGGCGGTCACGGCGGATATGGAGGCGGTCCTTGCGGAGCTGGAAAGTGAGATCGAACCGTTCCGTGCGCCGAAGGGCCATGAATAAACTGACCCATGTGAGCCTGTTTTCCGGCATTGGCGGTCTGGACCTGGCGGCGGAGGCTGCCGGGTTTGAAACCGTCTGCCAGTGTGAGTGGGCGGATTTTCCGCACTCCGTCCTCTCCGCACGATGGCCGGATGTTCCCAGGTTCCGGGATATTACTACTTTTACGAAGGAGGCGTTTTTTGAAAAAACAGGACTTGAAACAGTTACCGTTATCTCAGGCGGCTTTCCCTGTCAGCCCTTCTCCACCGCCGGAAAACGGAAGGGCTTTGCGGATGAACGCTACCTGTGGCCGGAAATGTGCCGCGTTATTACCGAGCTGCGGCCCCGTTGGGTGCTTGGGGAAAATGTTGCTGGCTTCATCAATATGGGGCTCGACAAAACGATCTTTGACCTGGCAAAAGCGGGATACGCTGTTCTCCCATTCGTATTTCCGGCTTGCGGTGTCGGCGCATGGCATGAGCGCCAGCGAACTTTTATCGTCGCGGCTGATGTTTCCCACACCCCTTGCCTCCGACAACAACACCGCCAGGGACGCGGCAAGCCTGGATGTGTTCCTGTCGGACAATGGGATATTCCGCAAGAGGAACCGAAACGGGGCGATCTGGAGCCTCAGCCTGTCGGCGGCGGTATTCTATCTGACCCCGGTGGCGTCGGACGGTTTCCGCTCGACCTTGAAGCCGTCGGCCTTCGATCCGGCGAAGAAGGACGGGAACCTGTCGGCGCAGATCATCTCCCAGGAGCGGCCGGTGTCCGAAACGGCGGCGCTGAATCCGGATTGGGTGGAATGGCTCATGGGCTTCCCGAAAGGATGGACGGACGTATCCTCTGGGCCGCCGAACCGGAAGGAATCCCCCGCATGACCGAGCGCATGGATGACCGGGCGCTGCGGCTGAAAACATTGGGAAATGCGGTCTGCCCGCCCCAGGCCTATCCCATTTTCCGCTATATCGCCATGATCGAGAATGGCACCTGCGGCGACTTTTGCCCCTATGGAAAGGAAGGTGACTGCCTATGAGGGAACTGAAAGCGACCGATAAGATCACGCAGAAAATGACCCGTGACGGTGCGGTATCGGAAAACCTTGCCACTGGCGAGGTGGAACATATCAGCAGCCGGGAGCCGGAAACGGAGCTGTCCGCTTCTTCGGAAGAATCCGCTGGCGCTGCGGCTGACCTCGCCCTTCGTGCGGCGGAACACCATGAGAAGAAAAGCGCACGAAAGGCGGAAAAGGCTGACACCCAGGCGGTGCGGGATGGTTCTGCCGCAAGGCAGCGCCCGTCCTCCCGCCTGCAATTTACCGAGGAAGAACGTGCCGATCCCATACTTGGAAAGTACATTGACCGTTCCGACCGTGCGGCGGACAAATTGGATGCGGCAAAAGCAGCCATCCCCACAAAGAAAGTCCTCCGTACCGAGCGTGTTTTTGACGAGACAGCCGGAAAAGGCAAAACGCAGCTTCACTTTGAAGAAGTGGAGAAACGCCCCAATGGACGTCTGCGGCACAATCCGCTTTCCCGGCCGGTCCATGAGATCGCCCACGCCGCCCATGCGAAGGTACATGAGGTGGAACAGGAAAATGTGGGTGTTGAGGCCGGACACAAGGGCGAGGTGCTGACGGAACGCGGGCTTGCCTACGGAAAAGGCAAAGTCCGTGCCGCCGTCCACCATCACCGCACAAAGCCCTGGCGTGACGCGGCGAAGGCAGAGCAGGCTTCTTTTAAGGCAAACGCCGACTACCTTTACCAAAAGGCACTGCATGATGATCCTGCATTGGCGGCTTCTAACCCGGTATCCCGCTTTCTGCAGAAACAGCGGATCAAGCGGAACTATGCAAAGGAGCTGCGACAGGCAGAGAAAACCGCAAAGAACACAGCGGCCACGGCGAAAAGTGCGGCGCAGAAAGCAAAGGACGCATTCAAGGAAACATTCCTCTACATCAAGCACCATAGCCGGGCGGTGCTGCTGGTGATCGGCATTGGTACCTGTGTTGCTCTGCTGTTTGGCGGGGTATCTTCCTGTTCCATGATGGCAGGCTCCGGCGTGGGCGGTGTATTCACTTCCTCTTATCTCTCCGAGGATGCGGATATGCTGGCTGCGGAGGCGGCCTACTGTGAACTGGAGCAGGAACTTCAATATGAACTGGATCACTATGAAGCTCTGCACCCCGGATATGACGAATACCGTTTTGATCTGGACGAGATCAAGCATGACCCTTATGTGCTGATCTCCATTCTCACGGCGTTCCATGAAGGGGTGTTCACCATCGACGAGGTTCAGGAGGAACTGCAAATGCTCTTTGAAAAGCAGTACATCCTGACGCAGACCGTGGAAGTGGAGGTGCGCTATCGGACGGAGACACGGACAGACAGCGAGGGAAATGACTATGACGTGGAAGTACCGTACAACTACTATATCTGCAAGGTGAAGCTGGAAAACTTCGACCTTTCCCATGTGCCGGTCTACATCATGGACGAAGAAACTCTTTCCTTGTATGCGGTCTATATGGCAACGCTGGGAAACCGGGAAGATTTGTTCCCCGGCTCCGGCTATGTAGACAAGTACACCAAACCGCCCACCACCTATGATATTCCGCCTTCCGCACTGGAAGATGAAACCTTTGCAGCGCTCATTACCGAGGCGGAGAAGTACATCGGCTATCCCTATGTCTGGGGCGGCAGCAATCCGAACACTTCTTTTGATTGCTCCGGCTTCGTGTCCTGGGCGCTGACGCAAAGCGGCGTCTGCAATACGGGCAGGCTGGGAGCCCAGGGGCTCTACAATATTTCCACCCCGGTATCCTCTGCCAACGCAAGACCCGGCGACCTGATCTTTTTCGTCGGCACTTACGATACACCGGGCGTTTCCCATGTGGGTATCTATGTGGGCGGTGGAAAAATGCTGCATTGCGGCGACCCCATCCAGTATGCAGATATCAACACAAGCTACTGGCAATCCCACTTTTACGCTTTCGGGCGACCGCCCTACAACTAAAAAACGATATGGAGGTAATTTGATTTATGGCAACGACACAGAAGATCCGCAATGACATTGCGAAAACCAAAGAAAAGATCGCGGAGCAGCAGAAACGCCTTCGTGCGCTGGAGGCCCAGCTTGCGGAGGAAGAAAATCTGGAAATCGTCCGCATGGTAAAAGCCGTGAAGATGGACAATAAGGAGCTGACCGCTTTCCTGAAAGCCTATGCCAGCGGTATGATCTCCCTGCCGGAAGGTATGCTGCAGGAGGGCAACACCGAGAATGAGGAAACGGAGGGATACGAGGATGAAGCATAACTTTATGACAAAAATGGTATCGGCTCTTTTGGCGGTAGTGCTCAGCACTGCCGCTTTTTCCGTCACAGCCTTTGCCAGCGGCGGCGAGGAAACCACAGAGCCCGTGACTGAACAGGAAACGGCCGGGGATGTCTCTGATCTGCTTTCCGCTCTGGCAGGCAGCCAGGTCACGGTATCCGTCACCGAGGATGGTATCCAGTTCAGTTCCGGCGAAAATGACTCCGGGCAGACCGGCACCGTCACCACGGGCGGCGGCAATCTGAATGTCCGCACGGGTGCGGGAATGGACTACACCGCCTTCACTCAGCTTCCCAACGGAACGACCGTGAAGGTAATCGGCACGGACGGCGACTGGCTGAAGGTCATCCTGCCGGAGAAAGTCGGCTATGTCTATTCCGGCTACATGACGGTAAGTGACGGCGAGGCTGGCTCCGGGGAAGATTCTTTCTCTCTGGACGCGGAAACGCTGGAAAATCTGCTGGGGATGCTGGGCGGCGGCTTGAATGGCGGTGCCGCTTTGACGCCGGACGGGAACCTTTCGCTGATTGACGATATTGGCAGCCCGACCGCCAGCGGCAAGCAGTTTATTACAGTAGAAACGAAGGACGGCAATGTGTTCTATCTCATTATCGACCGTGACGACGAGGGCGAGGAAACCGTGCATTTTCTGAACCAGGTGGATGAAGCCGACCTCATGGCGCTTACGGAGGATGGAGAAAAGGCGGAAACACCTATTGTCTGCACCTGTACGGAGAAGTGCCAGGCCGGAGCGGTCAATACCGCTTGCCCGGTCTGCGTAAAAAACCTTAGTGAATGTGTTGGCACAGAACAGAAAGCTGCGGAGCCCACCGAACCGGAGAATCCGGAACCCGAAAAGAAAAGCAATACCGGGGCGATCCTGGCGGTGCTGCTGATCCTTGCAGCCGGAGGCGGCGCGGCGGTCTATTTCCTGGTGCTGAAACCGAAGCAGGGAAAGAAAGTTCCCGCTGATCTGGATGATTTCGACCTGGAGGATGAAGAAGAATATCTGACCGAGGACGAGGAAACGGAGGAAAAGAATGAGTAAACTGATTATCGCAGAAAAACCGAGTGTGGCAAAATCTATCGCATCGGCCCTGGGTGCTTCATCCAGGGCCGATGGCTTTTATGAGGGCAGCGGCCTTCTCGTATCCTGGTGTGTAGGGCACCTGGTATCCCCGATGAATGCGGGCGGCTATGACGAGAATTTCAAGAAATGGCGCTATGACGATCTTCCCATTCTGCCGGAGCCGTTCCGCTATGTGCTGGCACCAGGCAAGGAGGACGCTTTTGAAAATCTCCGCGTCCTGATGGACCGACCCGACGTGGATACCATTGTCAATGCCTGTGATGCCGGGCGTGAAGGGGAGCTGATCTTCCGTCTGATGTATGAAATGACTGGTTGCCGCAAGCCGGTCCTTCGTCTCTGGATTTCCTCGATGGAGGACAGCGCTATCCGGGAGGGCTTTTCTGATCTGCGCCCCGGCGCTGATTATGAAGCCCTGTATCAATCTGCCCTCTGCCGCCAGAAAGCGGATTGGCTGGTGGGGATCAATGCCACACGCCTTTTCTCCGTCCTCTATCACCGCACCTTGAATGTAGGCCGTGTGCAGACACCTACGCTGGCAATGCTGGCGGAGCGTGACGCGAAGATCACGCTGTTTCACAAGGAAAAATATCATCTGCTGCGTCTGACGCTGGACGGAGCCGAAGCGGTGTCAGAGAAGTTCACCGATCCGGCAGCGGCGGAACAGGCAGCGGCTATGTGCAAGGATGTGACCGTCACCTGTACTTCCGTCACGAAGGAGCAGAAGAAGGAACAGCCGCCGAAGCTCTATGATCTTACCACCTTACAGCGGGAGGCGAACCGCCTGTTCGGATACACGGCGAAGCAGACCCTTGACTACGCCCAGAGCCTCTACGAAAAGAAGCTGCTGACCTATCCCCGCACGGACAGCCGTTATCTGACCTCCGACATGGCGGAAACAGCCTCCTGTGTGATCCACCTGGCGGCGAAGCTGCCGCCCTTTGATAAAATCAGCAATTTCTATCCGCTGGTGGAGGCCATGGTTTCCGACAAGGACGTATCCGACCACCACGCCATTATCCCCACGATGGAGGTTGAGAAAGCAGACGTCAAAGCGTTGCCTTTGGGCGAGCGCAATTTGTTCCTCCTTGTCTGCTGCAAGCTGCTGTGTGCATCGGCGGAGCCGTATGTGTATGAGACGGTCACGGCCACATTTGACTGCTGCGGACATTCCTTCACCGCAAAGGGCAAGCGCGTCATCTCCGAAGGCTGGCGGGAAATCGACCGTATTTTCCGTGCTTTCTTGAAGGAAAAGCCTGCGGATGGGGACGGCGATACGCTCCCGGACTTCACCGAAGGGCAGACTTTTGACGGCGCAGAGGTTGCTGTCACCGAGCATTTCACCCAGCCGCCGAAGCCCTACACAGAAGATACCCTCCTGTCCGCTATGGAGAACGCAGGCAAGGATGATATTCCCGATGAGGCGGAGCGGAAAGGGCTTGGCACGCCTGCGACCAGGGCGGCTATCATCGAAAAGCTGGTGGCAGCCGGATTTGTGGAACGCAAGGGCAAGAGCCTGATCCCCACAAAAGCCGGTATCAACCTTGTCACGATTCTGCCGGAGCCGCTGACCTCTCCCATGCTGACAGCGGAATGGGAACAGAAATTGACGGAGATTGCAAAGGGCGGCGCTGACCCGGATACCTTCATGGACGGTATCTACACGATGATCCAGGAGATCGTGTCCACCTATTCCTGTATTTCCGAGGACGGCAAAAAGCTGTTTGCCCCGGAGAAGGAAGTAATCGGCACCTGCCCCCGCTGCGGTCAGCCGGTCTATGAGGGCAAGAAGAACTTTGCGTGTTCGGATCGGTCCTGCGGTTTCGTCCTCTGGAAAAATGACCGCTTCTGGACGAGCCGCAAGAAGGAACTGACAAAGAAGATGGCAACGGACCTTCTGAAAAAGGGTCGTACCAATGTCAAGGGAATGTGGTCTGAAAAGAAACAGACCACTTATGACGCTGCGGTGATCCTGAACGACACGGGCGGCAAGTACATCAATTTCAAGCTGGAATTTCCAAAAAGAAAGGTTGGTGCTGATGGCAGAAAATAAGACTTTGGAACATTTACCCGAAGTGAGGGCGGCGGTGGCTGCCCTCTCCCCGGAGGACCGGAAACTGCTGGCGGCAGTGCAGGCATCGCCTTTCAAGCTGACAGCGCCGGAGCAGTTCAAGGAGTTTGCGGCCAACATCGACTATTTCGTATTTGAGCCCAATATCCACGATCTGAACGATCTGGGGTGGCGGTATCTGGCACAGCACATGGATATGCTGCTGCCCCCAGAACTTCTGAAGGCAATCGACCCTGTTCCGTTTGGCAAGTACGCCATGCAGGAGGAACAGGGGCATTTTACGGAACACGGATACATTTCTCTCTCCGGCGACGAGTGGAACCATGAACACCCTGCGGAGCCGGAGAAAAAGCCCTCCATCCGGGAACGGCTGGAACAGGGCAAGAAAGAATGTGCGGAGAAAAACAAGGCGCAGCCCCATAAGGAAAAGTCTGCGCCGGAGCTGTAAGGAGGTGCTGATATGCCATATTACGATCACGACAAGGATTATCCCTTTGCCGCCTTTATCACCAATCTTGGGAAGTACAATGAGGGCGAACTTGTGGGCGAGTGGGTGAAGTTTCCCACCACCGCCGAGGAATTGAAGGAAGTGTTTAAGCGGATTGGGATCGGCCAGAAGGATGACTTCGGCCAGCCCTATGAGGAATGGTTCATCACGGACTATGACTGCTATGTGGACGGTCTTTACAGTAAGCTGGGTGAATATGAAAATCTGGACGAGCTGAATTATCTGGCATCGAAGCTGGATGAAATGAGCGAAAGCGAATACGCACAGTTTCAGGCCGGTATGGAAATGGGCGACCATTGCGGCAGCCTGCAGGAGATCATCAACCTCACCGAGAATCTGGATTGCTATGAGGTTTACCCCGATATCCATGACTATGACGATCTGGGCCGCTATTACATCGAAGAACTGGACGTTATGCAGGTGCCAGAGCATTTGCAGAATTACATCGACTATGAGGCCTACGGCCGGGACGTTGCGTTGGAGGAAAACGGCACCTTCACGGATCAGGGCTATGTGCGTGATACGGGTGACAGTTTCCATGAGTATTACGACGGTGAGCGCGGCAGTATCCCCGACGAGTACCGGGTGATGACCTTTCAGGACGATCTTCCCGAAGAAGAAAAATCTGAATGGGCTATGGATATCGCCTTTGACATGGACGAGTTTTTCCGTCAGAACGATCCGCAGTATGCGGCGGAGCACCCGGAGGCACACGCCGCAAAGGAAGAACTTTACGAAAATCTGATGGCCGGACGCATTTCCACTTTGGATGAAAAGCTGGCGGCACTGGGGCAGACGCAGGAGGACTATCTTCCTTCGGAGATTGAAAAGTTCAAGGATGCCACGGGCTATGAGGAATTTCTTGATTTTGATCCGGCGGAGGTCAAGGCCGCTTTGGATGACCCGGAGAAGTCCCATGCGGATGAAATGCTGTCCGCTGCGGAGAAGGTTGCCTCGGAAAAGATGACTGTGCTTGTAGTGGAGCCTATGAAGGAACCCTATGTGAAGGAGATCGACCCCGACCTTCATTCCCTGCAGGCAGAGGTTGGCGGTGATATTGGGGCAACCTATCCCTATTCTGACCCGGTGGCGCTGGTCTGCAATGATGAAGGAAAGCTCATAGGGCTTGATCTGAACCGTGGGCTGCGGGATGAAAATGGAGAAATTTATGATATCGTAGCAGGGACTTTTTTGGTGGTTGGACTTGGTGAGGAAGATTTTGCCTCCCTGTCCCCGGAACTGATTCAGAAATACACGGAACAGTTCAAAACGCCGGAACGATTTATGCAGATCAATGGCAATATCGTTGTTCTCCCTGTCCCGGCAGAGAAGCAAGACCTCGCTTATCTGCCAGACCGTTTTGAAACTGGCGAACGTGTGCAGACACCGAGGGGCAGCTTTCAGGTGACGGCTATGAGCCGGGAGCAGATGGAGGCAGCCGGGTATGGCGTCCACCATGTTTCCGATGATGGAAAGTATCTTATCATGGGAAACGGCACACGGGCCTTTGCCGTGGCAGTGGATCAGCCGGAGAAGGACAATCCTCTCCGCACCGCTGAAATGACGCTGGAGGATGACTACGGCATGATCGACGGCGTTATCAACAACGGCAGACGCGGCGAGGAATTGGAAAAAGCCCAGGAGTATGCAGAGCGGACAACGCCGGAGAAGCCTTCCATCCGTGAGCGGTTGGAGGATGCCAAACGGGAATGTGCTGAGCATAAGCCCCCGGAGGGCAAGAAGTCCGGCCGTGATGCGCCGGAGCATAACTGCCTATGAGTCGAAGCAAGAAATGGCGGCTGGAATGGGCGTTCTTCCTGGGTGAGAACGGCAGGCGGCAGTATAACCATATCTGCAAAAAATGTGTTCACGATTGCAAGCAGAGTTTCCGGGCGTGTCTGGTCGCTTGCCCGCATTACAGTTCCAAACGGTCTAAAATCTGTGAGGATAAGGGGGCGAAAAACGCAGAATAATCCCCTGTATCCGTATTTTCAAAGGGAGCCTTTATGATTTTTCATGTGTTGGTCTGCTTGCTGGCACATAGAGAAAAAGCTCAATTTCAAACACTTTCTGTCACACAAAACGGGAGTATAGCTTTTCGGTTTGTCCGATTGGCTGCACTCCCGTTTTTTATGCAGTTATTGCCTCGACTTTTGTATAAAAATTCTCGGCCTTCTTGACACAATTTTCTGCATCAGCTTTTTCAAACTTATATAAGGAATAATCGCATTTCCATCGCTGATCTTTCACATAATCAAATGCTGATTGGTCATTGGCATCTAATATGCCCTGATTTACAAGATTGGAGAAACCACTTTCAAGTGAGTTATGGGTTTCAGCTTCTTTAAGTTCATTTTCTTTCCAGGCTGCAAGTAGTCCCTTATTTTCCAATAATGTTTTTAGCGAGAACATCATTGCATAATAGCATCTATTTGCACAATCACTATATTTTCCTTCAGAACATAATATTTCTGCTGAAGCCAGTGTTTCTTTTGCTTTTTCACGAAGAAGAATAAAATTCACAGCAGGTTTAATAAGGCTTTGCTCTAATGCTTGATCCGAAGTATCAATATCATGATGAAATACCCCAGCTCCTTCTATTAAGCGATTTTTCAATTCCTGCTTTTCATCAAGGGCAATATCCGGGTCATCTAATATGGCCCGAAGGACTTTGATAAGATCAGATTTTTGTATGCCAGTAAGATTGTGAAAACTATCATATAAAGGTATATATTCAATGGTTTCTTTGGAACCTCTATTACTCCATATTCCGTATACTAATGATACTCTTTTATAATATTCGGCATCAAAAAATTCGGAGAAATTATGATATTGATTTTTAGTATCTCCATAGTAATAACTTACTAACGTAAACATAAATGCTGACCGAAGTGCATTGCTTAAACTTTGCTCGGAAATGTCTCCAGAGAATTTCCACGCTCCTAAGTCATACCTCAATTCATCTGAATTACTGTTATTAGAACCTTTTCTTGTAAATGATGAAGCAAAATCAAAGCAAGAAATAATATCAAATGCGGCTTGCTTGAGATGGTCAATAATAATACATTCCCAAGTTTCAACTTTAATTGTTGGAATTGCATCTTCGAGCAATGCAAATTTTTGCTTTCCGTTGCTATCTGTTGTAATCTTAACACCAAACGGAGTAAGTAAGTCTCCTTGTATGTTCTTGCTCCAATTACGGTCAACAGGAACCATTATCAACTTTAATAATTCTTCATAATCATTATCCGAAAAAGCAACGCCATAAGCATAGTTTTCCAATAGCCGAAGTTCTAAAGTATTATGTTCTTTGGCAAGATTTTTCAAATATAGAAGGTATGCACCTCGCGGTAAGTCAATCATAATGTCTGGAATTTCCGGTGAGGATGAAGGGGTATCAACAGCTTCTGCATCTGAATCTTTTGTGAGTGGTTTGCTCAAAGCAATTCTCATAATATATGGGAAAATTGCTGCGTTTATTTCAATTCTTTTCTCCCTTTTCATAATTTAACCTCTCTTTACGGTTTATCTTTTTCGCTTATTATCCTCGACTATTTACGCCTGATTTCTATGTAAAGTATATCATAAAAATCAGATATCATCCACTATATGTATATATGGCAATAAAAGCAAATGAACTCGCATTCTTGCTTCTACTCTAGTTCATGCCGCCGCTGTTGTTCCTGTTCCTTTGGAACGGCCAGAAGCGCATCCACATTCTGCTTGACGATATCGTATTCCTGGGCTTCGGTTCTTGCGGTTTTGTACTCCGTAAGGAGCCGTTCCT
>OGUL01001619.1_pt1 | contig 18265 bp, 11 predicted proteins | sample 1553651 | NCBI WGS metagenome assembly OGUL01 (sample SAMEA2580048, study PRJEB22360) | human gut metagenome | biome: human gut; feature: human-associated habitat; material: faeces | place: Denmark | collected 2008/2010
CATGCTGCTGAATACTGCCGATATGTGCGCCGGCTTTTACTATGCATTGCTGGGCAAGCCGGAATATATCCCAAGCTGGCTGACGGACGGAAACGGACAGCAGCCTTCGGTGCTTTATCCTGCGCGTCCCTGCCGCAACTATATCAGTGCCCAGTGCCTGCTGGCACAAGGGCAGTATACGGAGCTTTTGGTGCGCTGGTCCGACTGGGAGCAGGAATGCCGTCCCTACATTAATTTTTTGTGCCTGCTGTATTTGCAGGTGCAAAGGGCGGCGGCCTTTGCCGGCAGAGGCGATGTAACGAGCTGCCGCGCTTCGCTGAAGCAGGCGCTGGCAATGGCTGAGGCGGATAAGCTTGTGCTGCCGTTGGCACAGAACATAGCGCTGCTGAGTCCTTATCTGGAGCAGGAGCTGCAAGGTGAATACTCGGCAGCGGCGGCAGCGGCGCTGCACCTGGGACAGCAGCTGGAAGCGGGCCGGGGGCAGATTATGTCCGCACGCTTTGCCGAAGCAGGCCTGCAGGAGCTGACGGAGCAGGAGCTGCAGATAGCGCAGCTGGCGGCAGCACGCCATACGAACAGGGAGATTGCGCAAAGATTGTCGCTGTCGGAGGGGACAATTAAGCAATATCTCAATAAAATTTTTGCCAAGCTGCAGATTGATGCGGCGGCAAAAAATAAAAGACATCAGCTGGAGCGCTTTTTCCCCAACTCTTAACTAAAGGTTACTTATAGTTATTCTTGACTCGGTATATACTTTAAATGAAGAAGTATATGCCGGGTCTTTTTATATCCGGCGGTTAGGAGGCGGAAAAATGAAACGGCTGAAGGTTGTGCTCGGGGCGTGTCTGGCGATGCTCGTAGCCTTTACGGCATTGGCGTGGGCGGCGACGCAGTACAAAACAACTATTAAGGTAAACGGTACCAAGCTGAATGTGCAGCGCTATGTAGAGGGCAAGGGGCCTATGAAGGATAAGGCGGTGCTGCTCAACAAGGATAATAAGGTTGTTGTGCGCTGGAAGCAGCGCGAGCTGAAAAAATGGTACTATGACGGTGATAAATATTTCCGCTTTGTACCCTACAGCTATGATATGAAAAACCTGAAGCCGGGCAGATATCGCTTGGTAACGACCAGCAGCTTCGGTAAGGGCGGTGCGGTTAAAAAGACGGTCAACATCAGCTACAAGCCGCAGAGCAAAATGCAGTTCCGTGCGTCCAAGATTATCCGCAAGGGCAACGGCGATGTTTACCAGCGCCTGTATTTCAAAAAGAACAATTCTACGGGCAAGACCTGCTATGCCCAGATTTTCAATAAAAACAACAAGCTGGTCTATAGCACGAAATATAAGGCAAGAAATGCCAATCAGGATTTTGCCTTCAGCTGGAACGGCTGGGCGAGCGGCAACAGCGACAAAAAATGTGCTAAGGGCGTATATACCGTGAAGTATTGGATGGATGGCGTTAATCCCAAAACTGCCAAATTCCGTCTGAGCATTTGAGGAGGGGAGCATAATGAAAGAAAAAATGATGCGTATTATCGTAACTGTTATGCTTACCCTGCTGCTGTGCAGCCTGACGCTGCTGGCAGGCGCCGCCTCCAAAAATGACTGGAAGAATACGGCAGGCTGCTATGTGTGGACAGAAAGCAGCCAGTATAATAACGGCGTGCTGAATATCAAGCCCTTGGGCGATGATAAATACCTTTATGAGCTGAAAGTTATGCGTGGCAGTGAGGAAGAGGACAGTGCGGAGGATTTCGTTACTGCCGGTGTTTTTGAAATTAATGAAGATGGCGACGGTATTGCCGAGGTAGATTACCAAAATAATGATACGGTGGAGCTGCGCTTCGTACTGAAGGACAAGAGCATTACCGCCTATCAGGACGGACCGCTGCCGCTTGATGTTCAGGGTGAATACAGATTTAACGAGGACAGCTTTGATGTATCCGAGGCTGCTGCCGCCGCGCTGCTTGCCGGCCTGCCGGAAAAGCAGACGGGACTGCCGGAGGATACCGATGATTATAAGCTGCTCTATGCGGAGGAGCCGGTGGACGGCTGGTTCTACCAGCTGACGGCGCTGGATGATGAGGGCAAGGTTATTGCCAAATTTTTGGTAGCTGCTGATTTGAGCGCTGTGTACCGCAACGATAAAGAGGATGAGGTAAGCCTTATTTACGGTGATCCAATCAATATGCTGGCTGCCAAAAGAGCACCGCTTGTAGAGGAGGATGAGCTGGAAGGCCCTGCAATCGAAAGCGGCGAGCTGGAGGGTGACGAGGATGCACCCGACCTGCCTGCAACCGCAGCTTCCGAGCTTAGTCCGTTGGTGACGGTGGCTCCGGAGGAGGCCAGCCTGAAGGTGGGCGAGCGTACACGCATAGTTGCTTCGCTGCCGGGCTGCGTAGGCTATAATGTAACTGATTTGCATTCTTCCAATAGTGATATAGTGAAGGTGGATGGCGATGTGCAGCTTTTGGCTGTGAAGCCGGGAACTGCGACGATTACCGGCAAGCTGCTGCTGGAAAAGGGCGAAAAGGCCTTTATGACGCAGATTACTGCTTATGAGCCGAAGCTGGAGGCTCCGAATCTGCCGGCGCACTTGGGAATAGACGAGGCGCTGAAGCTGGAGGCCTACGTTGTGGGCGAGGCTGACGGCGTGACACCGGAGTGGAGCGTGAGCGATGAAAAAATTGCCGTTATCGAAGATGGCAAGCTGATCGGCAAGGCTGACGGCGTTGTTACCGTCACGGCAGTCCACGGCGAGATGAAGAGCCAATGGCCGGTGGCTGTGGGCACTGCGGAGCTGCCTGCTGCCGAGGATGAAGAAGAAAATGAGGATGGCGATGACGGCTTTGGCTGGCTGACGATTATCGGCGGCGTTATTATCATCGGTGGTGCTGCCTTCTTCTTCCTGCGCAGAAAACGCAAATGATAAGCTGATGCTGTAAAGCGTTATGCTTACCGAAAAAATAATATGAAGCATCGGAGGCTGAGCTGCGCCAGCCTCCTTGGTGCGCCTGCGGCATTACCTGCAGGCGTGCTTTTTTATGTGTATATAAGTGTTTTGCCGCTGTTATTACGTCCGTTTTTGCCTGCACAAGCGTCCTTGCCGTTGCCAACAGGCGCGGAAAATCACAGTTATTTTACACTCTGACAATGTTTCACAAAATCTCTGTAAAAAAAGTAACAAAAAGTTTTCAGGTGGACGTTACAAATGGCGAAAAATCTAGTATAATAATATTAAAGTGTACTATACTTTACAAAATCTCTGAGATCTCAAACTGGCGCCAAATCAATCAAAGTAAAATGAGGTAGAATAGTAGAAATGTTTTTTGATTAACAAGGAGCCGCACACTCGTGACTTTAGTCATGAGTTAGGGACCTAAAATAGTCAGCGTATTGAGAAATTAATACGTAGCGACCAGAGTAGTTACACTGGTCCAATACTGTTTTAACTGCTGGAAACTCCTAAAGATAGCAGAACTACAACGTAAGGATGAAACAAGCCTAGGCGTGAATGGTTACGAAAGTAGAAAAAATCTGTTATATGGCATATGGTTAAAGCCTAAGTGCTGTTAAAAAATGGACAATCAGCAACTAAGCTCCGAACAGGAGAAAGCCCAACGACTATTCCTCCTGAGGGAAGTACCCGGCAAGCGATCGGTCGGGGATATGGACAGGCCCTAACGTGTAATGGCGAGGGATAAGATATAGTCTGTGCTTTAGCAAAAGCTAAAGAAGTTCATAAGAGAACTGCGTTAGGAGTAGCGTCCTTTCGTGAACGACAACCTCCAAAGTTACGACTAAAAAAGAACTACGATTCTTACATATGTTATCTAAAAACAATAAAAGTCAAGTAAATGCGTAAATTTCTCTGCTATATATGTTATAATTAAGAGAGTACATTCAAAAGCAAAAAGAGAAATGAGCGTATTAACTATGGAAAAAGCTTATAAGTTTAGAGTTTACCCTAATAAAACGCAGGAAAACTTAATACAAAAAACCTTTGGTTGTGTCCGTTTTGTCTATAACTACTTTCTGGATAAGAGAATAAAAGCTTATGAGGCAGACAAAACAACGCTAAATTATAGTAAATGTTCTGCCGAGCTGACAAAACTGAAAAAGGAATATGAGTGGCTGAAAGAACCGGACAAATGCTCTTTGCAAAATTCTCTTAAAAATTTAGATGCCGCGTATCAAAATTTCTTTAGGCGTAAAGAAGCCGGTTATCCGAAGTTTAAGTCAAAGAAGAACAGACATAGAAGCTATAAGACCAATTACACTAATAACAATATTGCTTTCGTCGATGGCAAAATAAAACTTCCCAAGATTGGCAAAGTAAGATTTAGAGATAAACAGATACCACAAGGGAAAATAATAAATGCTACGATATCGCAGACACCTAGCGGAAAGTATTTTGTTTCAATATGCTGTACAGAAGTAGAAAAACCTGCGTTTGTAAGAACCGATAAATATGTCGGTATAGATTTGGGTATTAAAGATTTTGTTATAACGTCTGACGGAAACAAATATAATAATCATAGATACCTGCAAAAATCGTTATCAAAACTTGCTAAACTCCAGCGTGAATTATCTCGAAAAACAAAAGGTGGTTCAAATTGGGATAAAGCAAGAATAAAAGTAGCGAAATTTCAGGAAAAGATTGTCAATCAACGAAAAGACATGTTGAACAAACTGTCGACTGAACTTATAAGAAAATATGATGTGATTTGCTTAGAAGATTTACAAGTAAAAAACATGATCAAAAACCATAAGTTAGCTCAAGCAATATCAGATGTCAGCTGGTCTGAATTTGTCAGACAGTTAAACTACAAAGCTGAATGGTATGGTAAAGAATTAGTAAAAATAGATAAGTTCTTTCCTTCAAGTCAGACTTGTCATATTTGCGGATATATCAACAAAGATGTTAAAAATCTGGGAATAAGAGAATGGATATGCCCTGAATGCAAAACAGCCCATGACAGAGATATAAATGCAGCAATTAATATTCTAAACGAAGGATTAAGAACATTTAATATAGCATAGATAACGTATATAAGAACCGTAGGAACTACGGGGATAGCCCAGCGTATCTGAATCTGTTAGGATTCTTGGCTGGGAACCCCGCGACTTTAGTCGTGGGAGGTTCAGTCTTATGACACACCAGTCTTCAGACCTCCAAGTGAGGCACGCAGCTTTATTTTGCGCGTTACGCGCGGCTGCGCACATAATAAATGCACCTACTGCAACATGTACAGAGGTGTTCCCTTTCAGATTTTAAAGGATGAAGAAATTTCCCGTCAGATAGCGCTGGCGGCCCATTACGGCAAGAACAAGGTGCGCCGCGTCTTTTTGGCAGACGGCGATGCTTTGGTGCTGCCTACGGCCAAGCTGCTGAAGATTCTGCAGGTACTGCGCGAGCAGTTTCCGCATCTGCAGCGCGTTGCCAGCTATGCTGCACCCAAGGATATCCTGCGCAAGAGCGAGGAGGAGCTGCGCCAGCTGAAGGAAGCAGGCCTGAAGCTTTTGTATTACGGCATGGAAACGGGCGACGATGCTACGCTGAAGGCTGTCAACAAGGGTGTTGACGGCGAACAGGCGGTAGAAGCAGGACGCAGAGTTACCGCCAGCGGCATGAAGCTTTCCATGATGATTATTCTGGGCCTGGCAGGTGCAGAGGGCAGCGAACGCCACGCACTGGCAACTGCTAAGGCGATTAATATTATCAAGCCGACGCATTTGAGCGCGCTCTGCCTGATGCTGTACCGCGGCAGCGAGCTGCTGGAGCAGTACGAGGCAGGCAAGTTCAATCCACTTTCACCGGCAGGATTGATGCGCGAGCTGAAGCTGATAATAGAGAATATAGATTTACCTGCGGATAGGCACTGCCTTTTCCGCAGTAACCATGTATCAAACTACGTTCAGCTGGCAGCAACGCTGCCGCATGACAAGCAGCGTCTGCTGCGCGATATTGATTACAGTATTGCTCAGCTGAGCAAGCTGAAAAGCTGGGACGTATATAACTACAATTAATTTTTAATTTTGCATTTGAGCGGGGCTGATGAAGATGAAAAAGAAGCTGGCTTCTGTGCTGACCGTAATCATGCTGGCCTGCAGCCTGCCTTGGCAGGCACAGGCTGCAGCGCTTATTGTCAGCAACAAACCGCATAAGGCACCGGTGGCAACGCCGCCGGCCGTAAGCAAGGCGCAGCCTGTGAGGGCGGTGCCGGAGCCTGCTGCCGTCAAAGCTGATACCGCAGCCAAGCCTGCTGCCGAAGTGAAGGTGCCCAAGCAGGCGAAGCCTGAGAAAAAGGCGAAGAAAGCCGCTGCTAAAAAGTCTAAAAAAACTAAGGAAAAGCAGTCTAAGGTGCAGGTGCAGCAAAGCAACTGGCGCCTGAAGGTGGCACAGCAAAAGCTGCAGGTGCTGGGCTTCAGTGACGAGCGCCCTAGCGGACGCATGACGGAGGCTACCAGCACTGCGCTGAAAAGCTTCCAGAAGCAGCACAAGCTGAAGGCGGATGGCGAGCTGAATGATGCAACCTATCAGAAGCTGACCTGGGAGGCCTTTGCTAAGGAGGGCATCCCAAAGGTTAAGGGCAAGGAAATCGTTAGCCGTGCAGCTAAATACAAGGGTGTTCCCTATGTGTTCGGCGGAACCACGACCAAGGGCTTTGACTGCTCCGGTTACGTGCAGTATGTGTTTAAGGACTGCAAGGCCAAGTTGCCGCGCTTGGCAGACGAGCAGGCGTTACAGGGGATTTTTGTAACGCAGAAGCAGCTGCGGCCCGGCGATTTGGTATTCTTTACCACCTACGCCGCGGGCGCATCGCATGTGGGTATTTATGCCGGTGACGGACAATTTTGGAGCGCATCCTCGTCCAAGGGTGTAATGCTTTCGTCGTTGAAGGACGATTACTGGAAACAACGCTATTATGGAGCACGCCGGGTGTTGATTACGAACGGCGAGGTTTATAAATAAAAGTTCTGCTGACGGCAGCCGACTGCCGGACAGCTGGGGAGGGTATAAAACATGATTCGTGAGAGAAGAAATAAGGATAAGCTGGCTGCTTATTACAGAAAGTTTATGGAAGAGGGCATTGTTGACCCCAACGTGCATCCGTGGGTTGCCGACAGCTGGCAGCGTTGCCGTGCTATGCATCTGCCGCACGAAACCATGCCCAAAATCAATAAGCTGAGCCGCGAAGAGATTATCGCACACCAAAAGACGCATGAATTCATCGTAAAATACGTTGACGGTCTTTATGAGCAAAGCAAGCAGCATTTCAATATCCATAACCTGAGCATGTTGCTGATTGACGAAAACGGCTATGTAATCAAAAACTACGCTATGCCGTTCTTCCAACGCATTATCGAGGATATTCAGGGTATGCGCGTTCTGGAGGAGGATGTTGGTACCTCCAGCATCAGCATTGCGCGCGAGCATAACGTGCCCTTTTTGATGTTCGGTCCGGAAATGTGGATTAAGGACAGCCATTCCGGCGATGCCTGCAGTGCGCCTATCTGCGTAAACGGCAAAATCCGCTATATTATTTCCTTCTTTTCCTTGGATCAGAATGATTTGCCCTATGATTTGCTTTTGAGCCTGCTGATGACGATGAAATATTCCATCGAACAGCACCTGAACATGCTGGAGGCATGGAGCATCAACCGCATTATGATGGAGCAGCTGCCGGTAACCGTTTACTGGCTGGGCAAGGACGGCAGCGTGAAATACTGCAACGAAAACGGCCGTAAGCGTCTGGAAGGACATGAGCGTCTGGAGGACGTGTTCCTGAACTACGAGCATATTCCTATCAAAAAAGCGCTGCATGGCGTAGCAACACAGCGTCGTGAAATCACTTGGATTACCCAAGACAGAACCTTTGAGGATATTACCACCGTTATGCCTATTAAGGTTGGCAGCGAGGTAGAAAGTGCTTTGGTGCTTTCCATGTCCATTGAGGATTTGAAAACAACCATCGCCCATGCAACCGGTTACAGCAGCCGTTACAGCCTGTACAGCATGGTTGGCGAAACTAGCGAATTTTTGGCGCTGCAGCATAAGGCAAGCCGCGTTGCCCGTACCGACCACAACATCCTGCTGCAGGGCGAGCCCGGTACCGGCAAGCAGCGTTTGGCACACGGCATTCATCAGGCCAGCCCCCGCGCTGCCGCTCCGCTGATTGCGGTAAAATGCCACAACGCATCTATGGCAGAGCTGGAGGCCGAATTCTTCGGCACCAATGAGGACGGACAGCAGTCCGCAGGCAAGCTGGAGCTTGCTATCGGCGGTACGCTGTTCCTCGACGAGGTAGAAAAGCTGCCGCTGGAAATGGGCGACAAGCTGGCTGATGCGCTGACGCATGGCCTGCCTGCAACGGAAAAGGGCGGCAAGCCGCGTATGTTCGACGTGCGCGTAATCGCTGCCTGCGATTCTAACCTTAAGCGCCTGGCAGATAAGGGACTTTTCTCCCGTAATCTGTATGAGCTGGTGCTTGATACCACCATGCGCGTGCCGCCTCTGCGCGAGCGCGTAAAGGATATCGAGGTTATCGCTTCGCATATTCTGGTGGAAATGTCCGCACAGCACAACCTGCCGCAAAAACGCCTTTCTCCTGAGGCTGTTTCCCTGCTGCTGTCCTGCAGCTGGCCGGGTAACATCAAGCAGCTGCAGGGTGTTATCGAGCAGGCCTTCTTCCACACTCCCGGCAGCATCATCGAAGCAGAAAATATTAAGCTGCCCGGTGACAAAACCTTGGAGCGCTCCTGGAAGTATGACAAGGAAGCCTTTATTGCAGCTTGGAAATCCGCCGGCGGCAATATCAGTAAGCTGGCAACAATGCTTGATGTCAGCCGTGTAACCCTGTACCGTTATCTGAAGAAGTACGGCCTTGGACCGAAAGCAAAATAAAATTTAACATGATTGCCCCTGAAGCAGGCTTGCCTGCTTTGGGGGCTTTTGCGTTTTGGCGGCGAGTTTGGCGCTGCGAGGCAATTTTAGAAGAGAAAAATGCAATATGTTGTAAAAATCTCTTGCAGAAATGGTGTTGATGGTGAATATTAGGAAGAAAAAGGCGAATTTAGAAGAGAAAAGTGCAGCATGTTGCAAAAATCTCTTGTAGAAACAGTGTTGAAGGTGAATGTTAGAAAGAAAAAGGCAAATTTAGAAGAGAAAAATGCAACATGTTGCAAAAATCTCTCGCAGAAATGGCGTTGAGATTGAATACGGGGAGAAAAAAGGCTATAATAGAAGAGAAAAATGCAACATGTTGCAAAAATCTCTTCTAAAGAAGGTGAGCTAATGGAAATACGCAGAGATTTTTATTTGGACAAGCTGATAAAACGCAAGCATAACGGGTTGATTAAAATTATTACCGGTATTCGCAGATGCGGTAAATCCTATCTGCTGAACAACATATTTTATCAGCATTTGCTTTCATGCGGTATAGATGATGCGCATATTATCCGTTTTGCTTTCGACTCCGCCGATGATTTGCAAAAGATAGGTGAAAGTCTTATTGCCATGGGAAAGGAAAAGCGTGGCGTAAATCCGGAAAAGTTTATGGCTTATGTTAACAGCAGAATTGCTGATGAGGGTATGTATTATCTGCTGCTCGATGAGGTACAGGAAATGGATTGCTTCGAAGCTGTGCTTAACGGGTATTTGCGCAAGGCGAATATGGATGTATATGTTACCGGCAGTAATGCTAAATTTCTTTCCAAGGATATTATTACGGAATTTGCCGGACGCGGCGATGAGATGCATATGTATCCGCTTAGCTTTGCCGAATTTATGAGTGTTTATCCCGGTGATAAGTATATAGGTTTGGCGGAATATATGCTTTACGGAGGAATTCCGGTAGTTGTGCTGCGTGAAGGGACTGCCGAAAAGGCTGCCGCTTTGCAGAATTTGTTGAGTGAAATTTATTTGAGTGATATTTATAAGCGCAACCGTATCCGTAATAAGGGAGAAATGGAGGATTTACTTAATATACTGGCTTCGGCCATTGGTTCTTTAACTAATTATGAAAAGCTGAAAAATACCTTTAAAAGTGTCAAAAAATCCAAAATTACTTCTACGACTATTAAAAAGTATCTGGATTGCCTGGAAGATTCTTTTTTAATTGAAGCAGCTTCACGCTATGATGTAAAGGGCAAGGCCTATATTGATACTCCGAAAAAATATTATTTTTCTGATCTGGGGTTGCGTAATGCGCGCATTAACTTCCGGCAGTTTGAACAAACTCATTCTATGGAAAATGTAATCTACAATGAGCTTTGCATGCGTGGGTACAGCGTTGATGTGGGTGTAGTGCCTATTGCCGTGAGAGATGACAGCGGTAATGTAGTAAGAAAACAGCTGGAGGTTGATTTTGTCTGCAATATGGGCTCAGTAAGGTACTATATACAGTCTGCATATTCCTTGCCGGATGAAATGAAACGTGCGCAGGAGGTACGCCCCTTGAAAAATATTGATGATACCTTCAAAAAAATTATCATTACCAAGGATATTGTCCCGGCCTATTATGATGAATACGGAATTCTTACCGTGAACATATATGATTTTTTACTGGATTGTGATAGCTTAGAAAAATAAAGCAGTTCGTTTTGGCATTTCAGTTTGATTGCCCTCGAAGCAGGTTTGTCCTGCTCCGGGGGCTTTTGCGTTTTTTGCATTTTTGGCGCTGCGAGGCGAATTTAGAAGAGAAAAATGCAACATGTTGCAAAAATCTCTTGCAGAAACGGTGTTGAGGGTGAATGAAAGGCAGTAAAAGGTGAGGTTAGAAGAGATTTATTCAATATGTTACATAATCTTTTTTTAAATAGAGCCATTGGCGGTTGATAGTTTGTTGAAGATAATTTTAGAATAAAATATTTTTTTTAGAAAATTTTTCAGAAAAAGTCTGCAATAATTCGTAAAACTCAGCATGGATGTGGGTTACAGTATTTTTTGAAAATAGCATACTTAAACTATTTGTACATGTTAGCACCTTGTTAAAAGGAATTCGAAGTGCTATAATAAATATAGAAATAGTTAGCCGAAGATTAAATAGCTTCGAGTGTACTTGAAGCTGTTTTACGAAGGCTTGTTGCCAGTGTTGCTGCAAGACAGCGGGACTGAAAAACAGTAATATCGGCGCAGGATAATTAATACAATGGTTGTTTAACTTGTTCCCACACGCAGCGAGTGCTCCGTACATTATATAAAATATGCTTATATGGGAGGAATTTTTGATGAACAAAATTTTTAAAGTAGTTTGGAGCGAAGCACGCAACGCTTATGTTGTTGTTTCCGAAATCGCAAAAAATCATGGCAGTAAAAGCTGCTCTACCAAAAAGCTGTTGACAATGCTGATTGCAACAGGTGTTATGACCTGTGCAAGCATGGCTCCGGCGATGGCTGCTAATCCGGCACCGGATGACGCTAACAAAGGTTGGAATCTGTCTGTTAATGGTGCTATAACAGCAGGAACTGAGGTACAACCTGGCGATTATGTTGACTTCAATGGTGACCAGAATGTCAGCGTAAGTAAGGATGTAAAAGACGGCGTTAAAATTGTTAAGGTTGAGCTGAACAAAGATATCGATGTAAACTCCGTTCAAACCAACGCATTGAACTCCAAATACAACCTGTCCGTAGGTACTGCAGCAGACAACGGAATTATGCCGTTCTTCGTAAGCAGCACCGGCGCATTCTATGGTGCACACAACAAGTTCTCCGTAGATAAAGACGGCAAAGTAACCGCAACTGCAGGCGAAATCGGCAACGTAGTACTGCAAAACGGCGTATATACCGGTCATTCCGCACTGCGTGACGGCGAACTGTTCGTAGGCGATGCAAGCGGCAACTACAGCCAAATCACAACTAAAGGTGCTAAGCTGGGCAAAGTAACTGTTGCTGAAGACGGCAAGATTTCCGGCGTAGCAGCAGGCGCAGTAACTGCTGATTCCACCGATGCTGTAAATGGCAGCCAGCTGCATGCAGTAGCAACCGAAGCAGGCAAACACAGCAAGGTTGTAAATGGCTCCAACATCAATGTTGAAGAATTTGATAATGACGGTCAAAAGATTTACAAGGTTAACCTGAACAAGGATATCATGCTTGGCGACCTGACCGGCAAATATGTAAACATCAGCGGTACTAATGGTACTATCGAAACCACTGGCTACATTGCAACCCAGGATCGCGTATATGCTGATAAGGGTGCAAAACTGGCAGATATCGACGTAACTGGCAACAAGATCTCTAACGGCGCTTCCTCCATCGTTCTGGACGGCAGCAATGTTAAGGTTAACGATAAGGTAACCATTGATCAAGACGGCAAAATCAGCGGCGTAGCTGCAGGCGAAGTAAGCAAAACCTCTACTGACGCTATCAACGGCAGCCAGCTGCATCAGACTAATGAGAATGTTGCTCAAAACAAAGCAGACATTGCTCAGAATAAAGCAGATATCGCAGCTAACAGAGCAGACATCGATAAGAACAAAGCAGATATTGCTCAAAACAAGACCGATATCAAGAACCTTGATAATCGTGTAACCAATGTTGAAGAGCTTGCTAAAAAACACACCACTGTTACCGCAGGTGACAACATTACTGTAACCGAAGACAAAAATAAAGACGGTGGCAAGGAATACAAGGTTGCTCTGGACAAAGATATTCACCTTGACAGCGTAACTACCGGTCAAACTGTAATGAACAAAGATGGCCTGAAGATTGGTAAAGACGTAAGCGTAACCGCAACTGCTGTAACCGCAGGCAAGACCTCCATCAGCGATGAAGGCGTAAAAGTTGGCGACAAGACCTATATCAGCGATAAAGGCTTGAATGCAAATGACAAAAAGGTTACCAATGTTGCTGCAGGCGAACTCAGCGAAACATCTAAGGACGCTGTAAACGGCAGCCAACTGTATAAGACCAATCAAGAAGTTGTTAACAACACCAACCGCATCAACAAGCTTGGCAGCCGTGTAAACAAGGTTGGCGCAGGCGCAGCAGCTCTGGCAGCCCTGCATCCGATGGACTTTGATCCGGACGACAAACTGACCTTCTCCGCAGGCTATGGCAACTATGCAGGCGAAAACGCTGCTGCAATCGGCGCTTACTATCGTCCTGATGAAAAGGTAATGTTCAGTGTTGCAGGTACCGTAGGCAACGGCGAAAACATGGTTAACGCAGGCGTATCCTTTGCTCTGGACCGCACCAACCATGTAAGCAACAGCCGTACCGCTCTGGCACGCGAGGTTATCGACCTCCGCGGTCAGCTGGCAGTAATGGGCGCTAAGATGGCTAAGATGGAAAAAGCATTCGGTATGCTGGATGAAACCAAGACCAAACTCTTCCCGGATGTTCCGGCTAACCACTGGGCATATGAATACATCGCTAAGCTGGCAGGCAACGGCTACATCGAAGGCTATCCTGACGGCAACTTCGGCGGTGACCGCCTGATGACCCGTTATGAATTTGCTGCAATGCTCTATCGTGCAATCGAAAACGGCGCAGCTCTGGAAGAAAAGATCATCAAAGAATTTGAGCCTGAATTGGGTCGCATCCGTGTAGACCGCATCAGCGGTGAAGATGGCGATCGCGATAAGATCGAACGTGTACGCGTAAACGATACTAAAGGCGAGCGCGACCATTACGGCAACAAGCTGGCAAAATAAATTGTCGGCAGTGACAAGTGAATAAAGCTCAGTAAACAGTAAAGGCGTTCTCTCGCAGGGGAGAACGCCTTTTGCAGTAATGAAATATGCCCTAAGTGTAATAGCACTTTTTGCTTAACGAACTATTGTTTTTAAAACGTTTCTGTGTTATAATTACCTTAGTTGCATAGGTAGCCGCATTTTAGCGGAGCTTATGCCTGGTCGTGCGGACCAGTGGCGCCTGTCGAGCTTTCGGCAGGCGCCTTTTCCTTTATGTCAGTCGCAATTGCCGGCTTATATATTTTTACTGCAAATTATGCTATAATCAAAGGAGGAAACAAATGCAAAAGCAAATCTCTAATCTCGATAAGCTGACTCTGTCCAACGATTTTCTTTTCAAGCACGTTATGCTCAGAAAACGCATCTGCAAGCATATTCTGGAAGAGCTTTTACATACCGAAATTGCAGACATTACCTACCTTGAAGCAGAGCAGACTATTGATGTTTATCCTGACAGCCATGGTATTCGTTTGGATGTTAGAATTGCAGATACTGCCAATACTCATTACAATTTGGAAATGCAGGTAAAGAATCCTGTTAATCGTGCTACAGGAAAATTTCTGTTGCCTAAGCGTACCCGCTACTATCAGGCTATGCTTGATACGGATATGCTGCAAAAAGGTCAGGATTATGACGAATTATCTCCTACGTATATAATTTTCTTCTGTCTGTTTGATTTTTTTCAGGATTCCCAGCGTATTTATACCTTTAAGAAGCGTTGTCTGGAAAACATGAATATTGAATTGGCAGATGAAGCAGTTATTATGTTTCTCAATACCTTGGGAACCAAAGGTGATGTGTCACCGGACATTCAAAGTCTGTTTGACTACATCAACAGCAATACTATTACCAGTAATTTTACACGTGAGGTTGCTGACACGATTGTAGAAATTAAAAATGACAAGAAAGTGAGGGATGCCTATATGACTTACGAAATGCGTATGAAAGACCTGCGTGACGAAGCACATGCCGAAGGTCTGGCTGAAGGTAAGGCTCAGGGTCTCGCCGAAGGTAAGGCAGAAGGTCTTGCCGAAGGCAAGGCAGAAGGTCTCGCCGAAGGCAAGGCAGAAGGTCTCGCCGAAGGCAAGGCAAAAGAAAAGACTGCAACTGCAAAGCGTCTTTTAAGTATGGGATTATCTGTAGAGGATATTGCTAAGGCTACTTCGCTTTCTGTTGAGCAGGTTGAAAAGATTAAGGCTGAACAAATTTAATAAGTTGCTGTAAGTAAAGGCGTTCTCCCGCAGGGGAGAACGCCTTTTTACATTGTAACGAAAGCAGTTAAGCTGTTATGGTATACGCTTTATAGACTGCTTGCGAAGCTGACACTTACCATTTTTCCGGAATTCCGGGGAAGTCGGCAATTGTCAGCATACAGCAGCTGCCGGTGGCCAGCAGTGTATTTGTATCAGTATCATATACATGAATTTGCATAGTAATCAACCAGTCATTATGCGAAATAACCTCAGCCTGTGCTTCTACCATTGCACCGGAAGGAGCGCTCTTAATGAAATCTACGGTCATCGATACCGTAACCACGCGCTTGCCCATAGCGGCGCAGGCGATGCCGGTGGCATTATCCACCAGTGTTGTAAGCAAGCCTCCGTGCAGCTTGCCGTTAAGGTTTGTGTGGATAGCAGGGTCGATGCGCAGGCCTACTGCAGCTTTGCCGCAGCTGATGCTGTGAACCTTTATGCCGCAGTGCTGCATAAAAGCGTTATGCGTGTAGATATCTTTTACGCTTCGGATAATTTCTTCCGGTTGCATAAATCATTCCTCCTTTAGACAGGCATCCAGCGCTTGGGCAACGTCACTGCATTGCTCAAGGCTTGCTACCCAATTTTGTAAACGTAATGCCTTTGCTTCACCGTAAACAGGTACGGCAAGGCTCATAAACTTGGCGCAGAGCTCCTCCCAAGTCAGAGGATTTTCCGGATCTCCCTTAGGATAATCAACCTGCATTGTAAGAGTTTGTCCGTTATGCAGCTGAATTTCTACTTTTGAGGCCAGCTTGGAAGCATCTGCCGCATGAAGCTGTTCCATAGCCTCATCGCGGATAACCTCGATGCGCTGCATTAAATCCGTAAGCTCTTTGTTATGGATACATTCCTCGCTGAACTGCGCAATGCCAACTTCGCCGAACTTCAGCATAGCAGCGGAGCAATATTGAATACTGAATTTGCCGCCGTAGGGAGTTTGCGGCTGCGGATTATTAATCAGATAGTTCGTAATATCGTTGACGTAAAGCTTAATTTTAGCGATGTCCTCAGGCTGCAGGGAATGAGCCTTACGCAGCTCCTGAATGGCGTAAAGAGCGGCATGGGCATGCTTGCAGCAGGCGTAGGGCTTGAAGGAGTTGATGTCGATTTTCAGTTTATCAGTGCTCATGTTTTCGGTAAGTTTCTCCAAATGCGGTTCTTTGACCATGGCACGGCAGAAGCCCTTTTCACCTTCTAAAATCTCACTGGCGGCAGTAAAGCCCTTCTGCGACAGATAAGCGCTGAGGACACCGCTGTAGGAAGCCTTGCCTGTGTGCAACGGCTTGCTCATGGCACCTTCCTTTAAAAACTCCCACAGGCCTGCTGCCTGGGTACCGGCGCTGCCGTAGCACATCAGTGTCTGCTGTGCGTTAAGTCCAAGAGCGTTGGCGGCAGCAGCACCGGCGGCGATGGTGCCTGCGGTACCGGTAGTATGCCAAAAGAAGTAGGATTCCGGGATAACCGCTTCGCCTACGCGCCCGCTGGCTTCGTAGCCTGCACAAATTGCTGCGATGAGCTGCTTACCGCTTTTGTGCTCTGCCTCGCAGACAGCCAGTGCGGGAGAAACAACAACGCAGGCCGGATGAATAATCGACGGGTTATGCAGGTCATCGAAATCCAGACTGTGAGAGGCCGCGCTGTTGATAAAGGCTGAGTTCAGGGCACCGGCCTTTTTGGCGGGAAGGCTGCCGAAAATATTCGCCTGCGGGGCATCTCCCTGCAAGATTACGTCATGTATAATACGTACCGGTTTTTCCTGCGAACCGCGGATAGCAATTCCCAGCCAGTCCAACAGACATTTTTTAGCCATTTCGATACTGTGAGCAGAGAGCTTTTCGTAGCACAATTCTGCGGTAAATTTTGCTAATGCTTTAGTTGTCATTGTTAATACCTGCCTTTGCTTTAATATTTTAACTATTGCCATGGTATTCGCCAAACGCAACGTAAACACCTGCCTTAGCCTTAAAACAAATTACCTCCCTGCTGGTATTCTCCGAATACCTCGCGCAGTACGCCGCAGATTTCGCCTAAGGTTGCATAGGTTTTAACAGCATCAATCAGATAAGGCATAAGGTTAGCTTCACCCTTGGCAGCTTCCTTCAGAGCTTTCAGGGAAGAATCTACTGCTTGCTGGTCACGGTGAGCCTTCATTTCATTTACACGGGCAATCTGACGTTCCGCAACGCTTAAATCTGCCGTAATAACATCATTTGTTTTGACAGCCTTATTGTCTGCAAATTTGTTGACGCCGATGACTGTACGCTTGCCTTTTTCAATATCTGTCTGATATTCGTAGGCATGGGCAGCCATTTCACCTTGCATATAGCCTTGTTCGATAGCAGCAACCGCACCGCCCATGGCATCAATTTTTTGGATGTATTCATAAGCTTCTTTTTCAAATTTGTCAGTGAGTGCTTCAACATAATAGGAACCGGCCATGGGGTCGATAGTGTCGGCAACACCGCTTTCGTAAGCGATGAGCTGTTGGGTACGCAGTGCAAGAGTTGCACTTTCTTCCGTCGGGAGGGCAATGGCTTCGTCATACGCGCAGCAGGCCATCGACTGAATGCCTGCAAGTACAGCAGACATAGCCTGCCAGGTAATGCGGGCAACGTTGTTCAAAGGCTGCTGTGCTGTTAGCACGCTGCCTGCGGTATGAACGTGTACGCGCAGCATCTGTGCCTTGGGAATGGTGGCTCCGTAACGCTCTTTCATTATGCGTGCCCACAAGCGGCGGGCAGCACGGAATTTGGCTATTTCAGAGAAGAAATTCAGGCCTGCGGTAAAAATCCAGCTGATACCGGGAGCAAAATCATCAACCTTTTGGCCTGCTTTGATTGCAGCATCAATATAGGCCATGGCATTAGCGAAGGCAAAAGCGATTTCCTGTACCTCGGAAGCACCTGCTTCGCGAATGTGATAAGCGCCAACGCTGATAGTATTCCATTTGGGGATATTCTGCGAGCAATAAGCAAATGTATCTGTAATCAGGCGCATGGAAGGACGTGGCGGGAAGATATAGGTTCCGCGGGCGATATATTCCTTGAGAATATCGTTTTGAATAGTGCCCTTCAGTTGCTCCGGCTTTACGCCCTGCTTTTCGGCAACAGCAACATACATTGCCAAAAGTACGGCTGCCGGACCGTTGATGGTCATCGAGGTGCTGACCTTATCCAGCGGAATACCTTCAAAAAGCTTTTCCATGTCAGCGAGAGAATCAATTGCTACGCCAACCTTGCCGACTTCACCTTCGGATAACGGTGCGTCACTGTCCAAACCGATTTGTGTAGGTAAATCCATAGCTACGGA